>JAEEGI010003821.1_pt1 | contig 35706 bp, 25 predicted proteins | sample 8958751 | NCBI WGS metagenome assembly JAEEGI01 (sample SAMN16246545, study PRJNA631951) | gut metagenome | biome: gut microbiome; feature: rumen; material: KS-attached | host: Bos | place: Iran: Karaj | collected 2018-10 | reverse complement strand
CGTATTATAAAGTATAGGACGAAGAGAGTATTATTTTAGGAGGGATGACACATGACATTACGTGACGAGGCTTTACAGATGCGGCTTGACGTTCATGGTATTTTGGAGACGAAACTCAAATACCCCCTGAATGACGGGCACGACCTGGCGGTAGCTTACACCCCGGGCGTAGCGGAACCCTGTAAGGAAATCAAAGTAAAACCGGACATGGCTTTTGAATATACCGCCCGCGGCAATCTGGTAGGTATCTGCACCGACGGCACCCGCGTACTGGGCCTGGGCGATATCGGCGCGGCTGCCGCGTATCCGGTCATGGAAGGCAAGGCAGTCCTGTTCAAACGCTTCGGCGGCGTGGACGCGATTCCCGTCTGCATCGATGACAAGGATCCCGATAAATTTATCGCCATCGTAAAAGCGCTGGAACCCAGCTTTGCGGCGATCAACCTGGAAGATATTTCTTCTCCCAAGTGCTACGATATTGAAGACAAACTGAAAGAAATCATGAACATCCCCGTATTCCACGATGACCAGCACGGCACGGCCATTGCGGCGGTCAGCGCGGTATTGGGTGCTCTGCGTTTTGTAAAGAAAGACTTTAAGACAGCCAAGATCATCATGAACGGCTGCGGCGCGGCAGGAAGCGCCATCGGCCGTCTGCTGGCGGAAATGGGCGCGGAAAACGTAATCATGTGCGGCCGCAAGGATACCCTGTACGAAGGCTGCGACTGGGGCCGTCCGCTGGACCGTGTGCAGCAGCTGCTGTGCAAGATTACCAATAAGAAGAAAGAAAGCGGCACCTTAAAAGAAGTGGCGGTAGGCGCGGACGTGCTGATCGGCGCGTCCGGCCCTGGCGTATTTACGGCGGACATCATCAAATCCATGGCGCCGGACTCCATCGTATTCGGTCTGGCCAATCCGGTTCCGGAAGCCATGTATCCCGAAGCCAAGGCGGCAGGCGCGCGGGTTGCCGGCACGGGCCGAAGCGATGCTCCCAACCAGGTTAACAACGTAAACGTATTCCCGGGCGTATTCCGCGGCGCGATCGACGTACGCGCAACGGAAATCAATGAAGAAATGAAGATTGCGGCTACCTATGCCATCGCCAACCTGATCGACGAGAAGGATTTGCGGGAAGATTATGTGGTTCCCAATGCCTTTGACAAACGGGTAGGCCCGGCGGTTGCGGCTGCCGTTGCCAAAGCGGCCATCGAGACCGGCGTAGCCCGGAAGATCGTGGATCCGGAAGAAGTACGCAAACATACGGAAGAACTGCTGGCTGATTACTGGAAATAAACATATACGGAAAGAATAAGAGTGAATGACAAGACCCGTCAGGCGGTTTGCCTGGCGGGTTACGTTTAGGGCCGAGGTGCTATATGGATAGTACATTACAGAAAAAGTATGAAATCTGGCTGGAAAAGGCGGTGGCGGATCCGGACCTGAAACCGGAACTGGAGGCCATGGCCGGTGACGAAGCAAAAATCGAGGACGCGTTCTACAAGGATCTGGAGTTTGGCACGGCGGGCCTCCGGGGCGTCATCGGTGCCGGCACCAACCGCATGAACGTGTATATCGTGGCCCGGGCGTCCCAGGGTCTGAGCAATTATGTGATCAATCACTTCCCGACGGAAAAACGCAGCATCGCCATCAGCTACGACAGCCGTATCAAGAGCGATGTGTTTGCGAAGATTGCAGCGGAGGTGTTTGCAGCCAACGGGATCAAGGCCTACATTTTTAAAGAACTGATGCCGGTACCCTGTGTTTCCTATGCTACCCGGACCTTGCAGTGCGCGGCAGGCATCATGGTGACCGCCTCCCACAATCCCTCCAAATATAACGGATACAAAGTGTACGGGGCCGACGGCTGCCAGATGACCACGGCGGCGGCCAACGAAGTGCTGGGCGAAATTGAAAAGCTGGATCTGTTCGCGGACAGCAAACGGATCGCTTTTGAAGAAGGTTTGAAAGCCGGCAGCATTGCCTGGATCCCGGACGAGGTGTACACTGCCTTTGTGGAAGAAGTGAAGAAGCAGTCTGTGGTTGGCGACGCGGAAATCAACAAAGACGTAGCCATCGTGTACTCACCCCTGAACGGGGCGGGCCTGAAACCGGTGCTGCGTACCTTAAAAGAAACAGGCTATACCAATATCACGGTAGTAAAGGAACAGGAACAGCCGGACGGTAACTTCCCCACCTGCCCCTATCCCAACCCGGAAATCCATGAAGCCATGGCCCTGGGCATGGAGTACGCGGCGAAGTACAACGCGGACCTGTTGCTGGCCACAGATCCGGACTCGGACCGGGTGGGCATCGCGGTGAAAGATACGGAAGGAAACTACCAGCTGCTCACCGGCAACCAGACGGGCATGCTGCTGACGGATTACGTCTGCGCCCGCCGCACGGAGAACGGGACCATGCCCAAAGACCCGGTGGTGATCAAGACCATTGTGACCACGGACATGGTGGAGCAGATTGCCAGCCATTACGGCGTGCGCACGGTGAACGTGCTCACCGGTTTCAAATATATCGGCGAGCAGATCGGACTGTTGGAGAAGCAGGGGAAAGCCGATTCCTACATTTTTGGTTTTGAAGAAAGCTACGGCTACCTGAGCGGTTCCTATGTGCGGGACAAAGACGCGGTGGACGCTGCCTTCCTGATCTGCGAGATGTTTTGCTACTACAAGACGAGAGGCATCAGCCTGCTGGACAAGCTGGACGAATTGTATAAACGCCACGGTTATTGCCTGAACACCCTGTATTCCTATCAGTTTGAGGGCGCGGCCGGTTTTGCGAAGATGAAGGAGATCATGAAAGATTTCCAGACGGCCGGCATTACAGAGTTCGGCGGCCGCAAAGTGGAAACCCTGCTGGACTACAACACCGGCATCGACGGACTGCCGAAAGAAAACGTGCTGAAGTTCTTACTGGAAGGTCACGGTTCCGTAGTGGTGCGTCCTTCCGGAACGGAACCAAAACTGAAGACCTATGTGACCGTAAGCGCGCCGGATAAAGCGGTGGCGGAAGTCATTGAGAAAAAGATTGTGGAAGATCTGAAGAAGAGGATTAACGGATTATAGTTATAACAATAAAATTAAGTGAAAGACCTCCGGTACTCTGCCGGAAAGAATTTAAGTTACGCAATTTCTATTAAAAATCCCCTGAACGTATTTTAAATTCAGGGGATTTTTTGCAAAGTCCCCTATGAATGCGCTGTCAGATATCAGGCGGATTGAGGAATTCGAAAATGAAAATTTGAAGTCCTCAAAAGCTTGATGATTTAGGCATTCATGTTGGTCAATTTTTGAAAAAAGTGAGTTGTTGACCAAACACTAATTATACGGAAACAATAAAACGGGAATAAAGTTATTGACAAAAATGACAAAAATGACAAAAATAGACTTAAAATTGTCAATGCCAAATGAACGGTACAAGTGCCAATCCACTGAAAAGTATAGTATAATAACTACATTAAGTAAGATAGTATATTAATAAACAATAAGCTTATAAGTGGGAAAATGTTAAAAAACAAAGAAACAGTTGTACCGGTCTTTTCTGTTGTTGTGCCGGTCTACAATGCGGAACGATATCTGAATAAAGCATTACAGAGCATTCTGGATCAGGACTTCACAGATTTTGAACTGATTCTGGTTGATGACGGTTCTACGGATGATAGCCTGACCGTTCTTGAAGCGTTTGCAGAAAAAGACACCCGCGTTATTGTTTTAAATAATGAAGTGAACCGGGGAGCTGCAGAGGCCCGTAATCGGGGGATTGAAATAGCCAGAGGAAAATATCTTTGCTTTGTGGATGCCGATGATTATATTGATCTCGGTTTTTTACAGCATTTTTATGATGCATTGCAGGCGGATGACTGTGATTTCGTAAAATGTGGTGCTTATGAAGAATACAATGACAACAATGAAAATGTAATGTATACCAGATCCTGTGTTTTGCCGGATCGGTGTTTTCAGGATGCGAAAACGATTATAAATCAGGTTATTGACATGGAACTGATTCCGCTGTTTGGATATAACTGGAACAGTTGTTATAAGATGGCGATTATAAAAGAAAATCATTTGCGGTTCGATGAAACGCTGAAGGTACATGAAGATTTTGTTTTTAATATGGCCTATCTGCCGTTTGTCAGAAAAATGCAAAGCCTTTCTTACTGCGGGTATCATTATGTGAAACGGAATAACAACAGTTTAAGCCTTCAAAAAAGCTATTATAATTATGATAAGCATCTGCTGAAGGTGCGGGGCTTTCTTTCATTGCTAAAAAATCAGCAGAATGAAACGCAGGAGAGTCTGGATAAGGTTTACTGGCTGTTCACCCGGTTTACATTTTCGGCTTTAGAATCGGGTACATCAATGAAAACAGTACGCAGTGAAAAAATATATGCCGATTACCGAAAACATTGCTTTGGCCCTGCAGGTGGCAAGAAAAGACTGTTGACCGGTATCCTGCAAAGCAACAATGCGTTTTTGATCGGGCTGACAGCAGGATTGATGGGGTTTGTAAAACAATACCTGCCGGTTCTTTTTGCGAAGGTTAAGAAATGATGTGGGATTATTATTTATATTGAATAAAGCTATAAAGATTACAGGGAAAAAGTATGCAAAAACACCTTAACAACGAAAGCAACAACTACATATGCATTTCTTCTGACAGAAGCTGGACCGACCTGCGGCTGGATGAAGTGTGGCAGTACAGGGATCTGATTGTTCTGTTTACGAAGCGCTATTTTGCACTTACCTATGCCCAGACAATCCTGGGGCCGCTCTGGCTGTTTTTGAAACCGTTCCTTACCAGTATCATGTTTACACTGGTATTTGGTTATATTGCGGGAATTCAGACAGACGGCGTTCCGAAATTCCTGTTTTTCCTTTGCGGCACGGCGGTTTGGAATTTTTTCTCTGCCTGTGTCAGTGATAACGCCAGGACATTTATTGATAATGCATCACTGTTCGGGAAGGTCTATTTCCCCAGACTTACCGTGCCGATTTCCAGGGTGGCTGCTATGCTGATCCGTTTCCTGATTCAGATTTCCATGGTGCTTATAGTGCTGTTTTATTATTGTTTAAGCGGAAATGTCAGACCGCACTTTGAACCGTGGGTAGTTCTTCCGTTCCTGCTATTGCAGCTTGGCCTGATGGGTATGGGGGTCGGTATCATTATTTCCAGTCTGACCACGAAATACAGGGATCTTTCTGTATTGGTTGGATTTGGCATACAGCTTTGGATGTATGGGACACCGGTAGTGTATCCCCTGTCCCAGCTGCCTCAGGGATGGATGCGCACGGCAGCGCTACTTAACCCGGTTACTGCGCCGGTGGAGCTATTCCGGTTCATTTTGCTGGGTGAAGGTTTATTCGTTCCGGCTTCATATCTGTGGAGCCTGGGATTTACCGTGATTGTGACGGTTTTGGGTGTAGTTGTTTTTAATCATGTTGAAAAGACTTTTTTGGATACGGTTTAATTTATGGAAGAAAAATATGCAGAGATGCAGAAGGCCGGGCTGGCCATCCGCATCCGGGGACTGAAAAAAGAATACCGTCTGGGGCAGATAGGGCGTACTACGCTGCAGAAAGAGATAAAACGCTGGTGGGCCAGGAAACGGGGTCTGGAAGACCCATATTCAAAAATCGGGCAACCGAAAAGGGTAATCGGCGAACGGTTTATGGCTCTCAACGGAATTGACCTGGCCGTTCATAAAGGCGAAGCGCTGGGTATCATCGGCAGGAACGGCGCCGGAAAGAGTACGCTGCTGAAAATTATCAGCCGGATTACGGCTCCTTCTGAAGGAGAAGTGGAAATTATCGGACGTGTAACGTCCATGCTGGAGGTTGGCACCGGATTTCACGGGGAAATGACCGGAAGGGAAAACGTGTACCTCAATGGAGCCATTCTGGGCATGACGAAGGCGGAAATAGATTCCAAAATGGAAGAAATCATTGATTTTTCCGAGGTGGGCGAATTTATCGACACCCCGGTGAAACGGTATTCCAGCGGCATGTACGTAAAGCTGGCTTTTTCCGTGGCGGCCCACCTGGACAACGAGATTCAGATTATGGACGAGGTTCTGGCCGTAGGCGATGTGGAATTTCAGAAAAAATGCCTGCAGAAGATGCGGGCGGCGGCTCGCGTGGAAGGCCGGACGGTTCTATATGTAAGCCATAATATGAGTACGATCCGCCGTTTGTGTGACCGCTGTATAGTGCTTGATGAAGGGAAGATTATCTATGACGGCAATGTGGATAAAGCGATTTCCCTTTATATGGGAACCGGGGAAACGTTGAGCAGGGAAATCTGTTTTACGGATAAAAACCGTCCTTACGGGCGTTACAGCCAGAAGTTTTTAATTGAAAGACTTGCGCTGGTAGAAGCGGATATGCCCCGATATGCTGAAAATGAGAAAGCATTTTTTGATATAGATTGTAAGGCTTTGCAGGATATGCGGAATGTATGCCTGCGCATGGAATTTTGGTATCAGGATGGGACAAAAATCGGTTCTATGTTATCTAATTCCGTGGATACGGTACGGAAAGGTCCCTGCCGGTTCCGTTTGGAAATAGATCTGGCCGGTTTTATGGCAGGGAAGTACAGCGCGGATATTGTTGCCTATACGGTTGGCCTGAACGGAATGCAGGAACTGCTGGACGGGGTATATCCCGGCATTATTTTCGAAGTGGAAAATACTTCGGAAGCGGGCCGTTACGTGGAATGGGACCATCAGTACTGGGGGCATATCCGGTTGCGGGATATGCGGCTTACGTTGAAATGAAACCGGGCATGCGGCTGGTTTTAAGCCTGCGTTTAAGAATAATGGAATGTTTGTAATGGGAAAACTGGATTTGACCGAAATTCATAAAATTGAACTGGAAATGCTGAAAGCCGTAGCCGCCCTTTGCGACCGTTACAACCTGCGTTATTCCATTTACTGCGGCACGATGCTGGGGGCTGTAAGGCATAAAGGGTTTATCCCCTGGGACGATGATATCGATCTTGCGATGCCCTTGGACGATTATCGGAAATTTCTGGAGCATGCGGCTGAGCTGCCGGCGGGAATGAACTGTATTCACTGTGGCAATACCCGGGATTTTACCCGTTTTTGGGCGAAAGTTGCTGCGGACGGGACGACGTTTTTGCCGGTAGAACTGGCTGAACTTGATATACACTGGGGCATTTCGTTGGATATTTATCCCATGATCGGAACGCCTGCCACAGTTTTGGGGGAAACAATACATAAATGTCTGTTGCAGGCTGCCTGTAAACTTCAGCTGGCCCCCAAATACCGTGTGACCCGGGCCCCCGGTTTCTTTAAGACAGTGATTGCGCATCTGCCGTTTTTTGTCAGGCGCCTTGTCAACCATGTATTGCTGGCATTCTGCCTGATGGTCCCGGATAAGGCTGTACGGGTGGGTACGATAGATGCTGAGCCTTTTGAAGGTAAATACAGTTGGGAAGACTGGCAGGAAATGATAAAACTGCCTTTTGAGGATGCAACTTTTTGGGCTCCGGCCAGATATGACAAAATCCTGCGCAGGATGTATGGGGATTACATGAAACTCCCTCCGGAAGAAGCAAGGACGATACATGTAAAAGGTGAGGTAATCATAGACCCGCATCGAGACTACCGATTTTATCGCAAGGAGTTGTTGGGAAAATGAAGAAAGTCATTACGTACGGCGTGTTTGATTTATTCCATGAAGGGCATAAAAGACTGTTGGAACGGGCTAAGGCGCTGGGGGATTACCTGATCGTCGGGGTAACAACGGAGCAGTACGCTTATCATCGCGGTAAATACTGCGTGGTAGATCCGATTGAACAAAGAATAGCCAATGTCCGAAGCTTGGCTTGTGTGGACGAAGTGATCATTGAGGATCATGACGGGCAGAAAGTGGAGGACATTGAAAAGTACGGTATTGCTGTTTTTACAATCGGTGATGACTGGTACGGGAAATTTGACTATCTGCAGCCCTTTTGCGAGGTTGTTTACCTGAAGCGTACGCCGGGGATCTCTTCTTCCGCCTTGCGGGGAATTGGGAATTCGCCCCTGTACCTTGGTTTGATTGGCTGCGGACGCATTGCCCGGCGTTTTATGCAGGAAGTGGGATATATCCGGGATATCCAGCCGGTGGCGCTGTATCATCCGGAGCCGGACCGGTCAGCCACGTTGCGTAGTTTTCTGGCGGAGCATACTGCCATTGCCAAGGCCCGTACGTTGGAAAAACTGTTCGACCTGGTAGATGCGGTGTATATTGCTGCGCCCCATGCCACCCATTATGAATATGCCAAAGCCGCGCTTCTGGCAGGGAAACACGTATTGTGTGAGAAACCGCTGACCCTGTCTGGTTCCCAGGCGCTGGAGCTGTTTCAACTGGCAGAAAAATCGGATCTTGTATTAATGGAAGGCATTAAGACCGCGTACTGCCCCGGTTTTTTGAACCTGTTGTCCCTTATCCGAAGCGGGATCATTGGGAAAATCCACGATGTGGAAAGCTGCTTTACCCGTCTGACGCCCGAGCCCTGCCGGGAATGGGACGATCCTGTCTGCGCCGGCAGTTTTACGGAATTCGGCAGTTATACTCTTCTGCCCATTGTAAAACTGTTGGGCACGAAGAATCTGAAATGGCATTTCCAGTCTGTTTTGAATAAAAACAGAGTGGATAGCTATACAAAAGTATTAGTTTCCTGCGGGGATAAGATGGCTGCGGCCAAAACCGGTCTGGGCATAAAGTCCGCAGGAGAACTGACAGTCAGTGGCACAAACGGCTATATTTGTGTCCAGGCGCCCTGGTGGAAAACAAAAGTTTTTGAGATCCATCGTGAAGACCCCCATGATATTCAGGTGTTCTCCAATGATTTTTTGGGAGACGGCCTGCGCTATGAACTGGGGGATTTTTTGTACCGGGTCAGGGGGCATGCAGGCAGGGATTACAAACTGCGGCCGGAAGAATCCGTATTAATGGCTGAAATTATGGAAGACTTCCTGAGGTGGCGCCGTGCGCAGTGAGTTAAAGCAGTTTCCAATGGAAGCAGGCTGTGGTGTGGACAGGCAAAACGGTCTTCTGTGTCCGTCACAAGGCGCGGCTGTCAATTTTGAGCCGATGCGGGTTTATGCAGGGGAACAGCTTATACCATTGAAATCGGATCTGGAGTATCAGGTTGCGACGTACTCCCCGGAACCGGATCCGCAATATATTTATACCTATTCCTATCCTCCTGAAGCGAATCTGACCGTGTTTTATCCGGACAAATCTGTATTTCAATGGAAAACCGGCCCCTGTTTATTCTCTGAACCGGCTCATGTGCGCATTACCGTGCGGACAAATATTCAGGCTGACGGAGTTACCCTTGCGGATTTTTTTCGCCGGGAGGGGGAAGAGCGTAGTGCAGAGCCGCTGCCCCGCTGGATTGATGAGGAAGCGGAACGGGTGGCCAGACGCGTTCAGCAATGCAGGCGCCCGGACGATCTGGTGTTTTTTCTGTTGACGGATATTCATTATACGACAGGCTGTAACTGGTCCTGTACAGCAGCGTCTCTGGCTGCCGCAAAGCAGTGTATCAGACCGGACGGGATCATCCAGCTGGGAGACATTACCGACGGGCTTTTGCCGACAGTCTGGACGCAGCGTTATGCCGGCAGGGTGCTTGCAGATATCAAGTCGCTGGATTTGCCTCTTTTTGGCTGTCTGGGCAACCATGACCGGAATTTCTTCCGCGGCAATACCCAGGGTCTTTCCCTTAAAGCCTGCTCGCAGTTATGCCTTGGCAGAGATGACCCGGATTATTATACAGACTATCCGGAACAGCGGTTACGAATGATTTTTCTGGATTCCTTTGATCCTGAACGGGGAGAACGCTACGGGTTTTCCATAAAAACCCTGAGGCATCTTCTGGAGATACTGGACGAAACGCAGTATGGCTGGCGGGTGCTGCTTTTTTCCCATGTGCCGCCGCTGGCAAGACTCCATGTCTGGAGCAATACGATACTGGGGTCGGAAGATGCCATGGATTTGGTAAACAGGTTCCGCAGAAAACGGAACCTTGCGGTTGCCTGGGTTCACGGGCATAACCATGCCGAACAGGTTTTTAACGGTCCCGGTTTTCCCATAGTATCCCTTGGCTGCAGCAAGCTGGAAGCGTTTCCGGAATATAAACCGGAAGGTTCTGTGACCCGGATGCGAAGGTGGGGCGAGCCCTCCCAGGAGTTGTGGGACATACTGGTCTTCCACGCCCACGGGTCGGATTTTGACCTGATCCGGTACGGCGCCGGCGCAGACCGCTATGTACGCATGAGATAAAACAGTATTGACGGTGATGGCATGATTTATCTGGATGCCCAAAGCCTCCGGCAGCTTCAGCTTACGGAGCTGGAACTGTTGCAGGAAGCGGACAGGATTGCGAAAAAATATCATATTACCTATTGCATCATTGCCGGTACTATGCTGGGGGCCGTCCGTCACGGCGGTTTCATCCCGTGGGATGACGACGTGGACATTGCCATGCTGCGCAATGAGTACGAACGGTTCCGGGAAGCCTGTAAAAAGGAACTCGATCCGGAGAAGTTCTATTTTCAGGATTATACGGTCACAGAGGGCTTTCGCTGGGGTTATGGGAAACTGAGGCGCAAGGGTTCCCTGTTCCTGCGGGAACATCAGGAACATATGCCCTATGAGCAGGGTATCTTCATGGACGTGTTTCCGTTGGATCCTGTGCCGGAAAGCCGGTTAGGGCGGAGCCTGAAAAATCTGGAATGTTTTCTGGTACGGAAGATGCTTTGGGCAAGGGTCGGGAAAAAGGCGGACCGTAACCCCTTGTACCGGCTTTTATATGCAGTAATAGATAAGATTCCGGAAAAGCGCATCCTGCAATATTATGACCGCATGATCGAACGGTCTAAAAGCTGCCGGTCCTCCTGGGTCCGGATCCTGATGTTTCCCACGCCCAATGATGAGTACGGGTATCTTGCCAAATGGTATCAGGGCGGGGACGATGTCCTTTTTGAAGGAAAACTGTTCCCTGGGGTTAGAGATGCAGACGAATATCTCCGGTTCAAGTTCGGGGATTATATGAAACTGCCGCCACCGGAGAAGCGGAAGGTGCATCCGGTATCAGCGTTTGCCTTGCCGGGCTCAGAAAATGAGTGGAAAGATTATTGATATAAACTAAAGGACAGACGGTATGGATACGAAAACCTTGCTGAAAACAATTCAGATCCGGGGTGCTGTGCTCTTCGGCACAGGCTTTGTGGCGGAAAAAATAGTGCACACGCTGACGGAACAGGGCCTTGTGGATTGCATCCGCGGTTTTGTTGTTAGCAAGGCTATTACAACTTCTTTTAAAGGCAAACCTGTCTGGTCCCTGGCGCAGTATTCAGAAATGATTGCGAACCGGAAAAATGAAGAAATCTTGGGGGAGCCGCCCTTGTTGTGTCTCGCTGTCCATGAATCCCTGCGGGCAACGGTTGAACAGTCACTGTCCAGGGCCAGGCTGGAGTTTGTCTGGATCTACCCCAATTACCTGGAACTGGCATGGGGACCTGGTACGCCGTTTGCTGTGGATATTCCGGCTCAGACGATCCTACGGCGGCAGGATCCGGACCAGGCCTGGATTTCGGTCAGGTATGCCGCATTGAAAGAATGCCTGTCCGGGAAGCGGGACGGACCTGCTTCCGTATTATATGTGAAAGCGGCAAGCCTGTTCAGTAAGCCGGAGACAGCCCGGCAGCGCCTTGCCTATGCGACGGAAGTGGCAAGGGGCATGATTGACCGGGGTTATGACCGGAACCGGCCGATCCTGATTGACAGCCGTTACCGGATTATTGACGGGCTGCACCGCCTTGCCTGTTCTGTGCTGGCGGGCTGCAGGACGGTACCCTGTCTGGTGGTAAAAGCGGAGGAACGTTTTCAGGAGTATTTTCCGGAAGAAAACCGCCTGACAGAAGCGGCACAGACAAAAGCAGGCCTGACACCTGAAGAAAAAGAAATCTTGAAAAGAGCTCGGCAGGAACTTTTGCAGGGAGCAGATTATTCTGACGGGAGTATAACGGGCAAGAATGCCGTTGCCGGGAAAGAACAAGAGGAGAGCGTTTTTTCTGCAAGCGCCGGTTCCAAACCGGAGGTTACCGTGATCCTTCCCGTCTACAATGTGGCGGAGTATATGGGCCAGTGCCTGGAAACAGTAACAGGACAGACCCTGCGGCAAATTGAAATTCTTCTGATTGATGACGGATCAACGGACGGCTCTCTGGATAAATGTTGGGAATGGGCTCAGAAAGATTCCCGTATCACCGTGTTCCACCGGGAAAACGACGGCGTGGCTTCTGCCCGGAATTTCGGGGTGCTGATGGCCCGGGGCAGGTACATTGCGTTTGTGGATCCGGACGACTGGCTGGCAACAGATTATCTGGAAAAACTGTGGAAGGCCGCGGAAGAAGCGGATGCGGATTTTGCCGAATGCGACCTGTGGCGTTACGACAACCGCAGCGGGAAGAAGATATACCGCTCCTGTTACGGTCGTATGGGGCAGGCGTATACCCTCCCCGAACATATGAAATACGGGCCGACGGCAACCTATAAAGCAATCTCCAGAAAATCCCTTTGGGAAAAATATCAACTCGCCATGCCTAAATGTTCCTTTGAATCCCCTGCCGTTTATTCGCTGATCCTGGCCCTGAGCAACCGGGTGGTCAACGTGCGGGAGGCCCTGTATTATTACCGGAGATTCCGTGAGAATTCGCTGGTAGAAATCGGCTATGCGGGAAAGGATGGGAAACCCAACAACCGGCTGGCCATCAGGGCGATGGATTTTCTGGTGGAAGAATTTCGGCGTACAGGCCGGTATGGGGAATTTGCAGGAATTCTGGAAGGTGTGGTCAAATACCGCCTGAACGATATCCTGGCCATGCAGTTCCATCGCAAAAGTCCCGGGGATTTCCGGGAGCTCGTCCATAATTACCGGCGGTTTTTATCGGAACGGTTTCCGGAGGGGCGGAACGAGCCTTATATTACCTGGGGCGGTTATAACCTGAACCGCATCCTGACCCATATGGACTGGATCCATGATCCGTATGCCCGGTTTAATTTTTCCAGTATGATCAGCCTGTTGAATCAGAAAAGTCCTGCTTACGGGCAAAGTCATAAAAACCGCTACCGCAGGATTATGCTGGAGCGGGAACGGTTACGCAGCTATTGGGAAATCCTCAGGGAACTGAAACCGGAATACATCTTCATTGATTTAATAGAGGAACGGTTTGACATCCTCCAGCTTGGCGACAGCTTTGTGACCATGAGCGATGCTTTTGCAGGCGCGACTTTTTCCTTTGCAGATAAAGAAGGGTTGACTGCAGAAGATTTTGCAAAGTTTGGCCGGGTGATTCCCAGAGAGTCTGTACGCTGCACGGAACTCTGGCAGAAGGGATGCCGTAACATGGTTGCGGAAACCTGCCGTATCTGTCCGGATGTTCGTTTTGTGATTATAGAAAATTATCTTTGTGAATCGGTGGGCAACCTGCAGGACAGGAAACCGTTTGATAACCTGGACTCAATCCGGCGAATGAATGCTGTCCTGCGGCAGTACTACCGGTATATGAAACATCTTCTGCCGGAAGCACCGGTTATTTCTCCGGTGGGGGACAACCTGTATTTTACCGATGAAAAGTACGAGTACGGCGCGATACCGTCGCACCTGAATGAGATAGAGAACCAGAGAATCGCGAAAAAGATTGAAGAGGCGTTATGACAGATAAAAACCGGCTTGATCCGGAGATCGCTTCCATAATTGAAAATTACCGTCCGGACCAGTATGACGATGTAATCGCTGAAAAAGAAGAATGGGAATTTGTATATCACCTGAGCTCCCTGCGCAGGTCTCTTTTGTGCTGGTTCCCCTTTGACCCTGCCTGGCAGGTACTGGAGCCGGGGGCAGGGTTTGGCGCCCTGACCGGGAGTATCGCAGACCGGTGTGCCCATGTAACCGCGTTGGAGCAGAATGCCTTACGGTTTGCATCCGGCCAAAAGCGTTACAGTGGCAATGAACGGATAGCGTTTCAGCAGACAGATATTTTCTCTTTGCCTGAAGATAAGTTGTATGACTGTATTGTGCTGGCTGACCAGATGGAACACCGGCAGGGGCGGGGAAAAGAGTTGCTGGAAGCCTGCCATGCGCGTCTGAAACCGGGCGGTGTCCTGCTGCTGGTTTATCAAAACCGTTTCGGGTTGAAGTATTTCTGCGGCGGCACGGACGAAGTACAACAGGTTCCGTTTGGTAATCTGCCGCCGGAAAAATCGTATCTGTTAACCCGGAAGGAGATGGACCGGCTGGCGGCAAATACAGGTTTTGTATCGGAAGCTTGCTATTACCCCATGCCGGACAGTCTGTGGACCCAGGCGGTTTACACCGATTCTGTCAAAAATGTGGAGAGCATCCGGGACAGAGTCTTTGCGTTTGATCCTTTTTTCTCCCCCCGTATTGCTAATGAACAGGATTTGTATAACGATATCATCCACGAAGGAATGCTGCCTCTTATGGCCAACAGCTATCTGGCGGTGTACCGGAAAGGCTCCGGACCGGCATTGCCTGCTGTGGACTTTGCTCTTCTTTCTACGGACCGGGGACCGGAACATGCTTTTGCTACCATCTGTTATAAAGATAAGCGGGTAGAGAAGCAACCTGTCTGGCCGCAAGGCGTACCTGCATTACGTCAGGCCTATGACAATCTGGAAAGAGTATCGCAACAAGGAGTATTGACGGTTCCCCAGCGTTGGACAGGTACCGGGATTGAAATGCCAAAAATGGAAGAAGAATCCCTATTGTCTTATATCCGGCACCAGATGGAACTGGGACCGGAAGCAGTTCTTTCCGTATTTAAGATGTTGCGTAAAGATATCCTGCGTTCCTCTTCGCTTGTGGAACCGGAGGACTACCCCTGCCGGCGGGACTGGCATATCGGAAAGGATAAAATAGGAACTGTCCTGGCGGAAGGCATGATTGACATGATTCCCTATAATGCCTTTTGGACAGGTTCAGGGATACGGTATTACGATCAGGAATTCTGCGTTAAGAACTGTCCGGTGGGCTATATCCTGTTCCGGGCGTTGTTCTATACCTGGATCCATATCCCGGAGCTGGAACAGGTGCTGCCACTGGAACAAATTAAAAAGGAATTTGGGCTTACGGAAAACTGGGAAGCGTTCCAAAAGCGGGAAAACGCTTTTGTTTCCGATAACCGGAAATATAAACGCTTTCGCCAGGTTTACCGCTGTTCACGGCGGGCATGTGATACCCGTCGTATTAACCAAAACAGATTGAATCTGGCTGCCTCAGACCCGTTGGAACAACGGTTGAAGATGCTGGAACCGGTTCATGGCATACAGAAAGAACTGTTGCAAAAACTGGATCAGGTGTGCAGGGAACAGGGACTTCGTTATACGGCGATTCATGGGACGCTGCTGGGTGCTGTAAGGCATCAGGGGTTTATTCCCTGGGACGACGACGTGGATATCGCCATGCCCCGGCAGGATTATGACCGTCTGCTTGCGCTGGCCCCGCAAGTCTTTCCGGAACCATATTTCCTGCAGACTCCGGAAAACACGGAAAACGTTTTTTATGGCGGCTATTCTAAACTGCGGCGAAGCGGTACGTCTGCCATTGAACCGCAGCACCGGGGGAGGAACTGCCATCAGGGGATTTGGATCGACATTTTTCCATTGGATTATTGTCCGGGAAACGGGGAAAAGAGGACGCGGCTTCAGAAGCGTATCACCTTCTGGCAGCGCCTGTTGATGGCGAAGTTATACAGACCCGGTCACGGTATGCCGGAAGATATCAATCCCAAAATACTTAGTTTGTATTATTTGCTGGCAAGATGTTTGCGCCGGCGCTGGATTCGCCAACGTCTGGAGCAACTGTTCCGAAGCTGTGGGAAGTCAGATAAGCTGGCGATTCTTGCCTGTTACTATGGGGAATTCCCCAATTCCAATGTGTATACCGCAGACATTTTTTCTTCACTGATAAATATTCCCTTTGAGGATTTCCGGATACCTGTTCCCCAAGAATACGATAAAATTCTCTCGGAACGGTATGGAAGCAAGTATATGGAGCTGCCGGTGAAAGAGAAGAGACTGTCACATAAAAATATTATTTTCTCTGCAGATATTCCTTGGTGGGAGATAAAGTAAAAAAGGAGACCAGCGATACTATGGATTATTATGAGCGTAGCCAACTGCCGATCCTGTCCTTTGAGGAGGAAACGGCGGATCTGGATTGTGGCATGATCCGGGAAGCCATGTGCGAAAAACCGTGCAATATTGTTCTCGTTGAGGTTAAAAGCCGACTATTTGGCATTGTCAGTTGGGGAGATATTTTACGGGCAAAAAAAGCCGGAAAGCTCAAAGTCCCTGTCAACCGGAGGTTTACGTTCCTGAAAGGGAAACAGTTTATGCGTGCCAGGGAAATTTTTCGAGAGAAAGAAAAAATCAGGGAGATTCCTGTAATCGATGAAAACGGTCTCTTGCTGGGTATGTGTGCCCGGAGCGATGATCTGCTGTACCTGGAATACCGCAACCTGTGGGAAGAAAACCGATTTGTCCGTCCTTTCCTGAGAGGACTGAAGGCTGTGCGCATTGTCCGTGCCCCAGAGGCCGATACCCGGCGTAGGGAAGTAATCGATCGATGGATCGAAAAGTTCATGAAGTGTGGTGTTGTATGCGAGCAGATAGATTTTTCCGAGCTTCCGGAGAAACAGAAAGAGAAAACGCCAATCCTTGTGGTGGATGAGGAGACCAACCGCGGCGCAGGTGTCGTGATCGAGGCGCTGGACAGCGGTCTGTACCGTCTGGACGTTGTCCATACTTTCAGAGAGTTTGAACGTATTATGTCGGAGCATGCTTATGACGAACTGATCGGAAAGCTTGCAAATTCCGGGATCAAAGTCTACAACATGTATTTCACTGTGGATGAAAGCACGGAAGGGCGCAGACGGCTGTGGGCCGGAATGCGGAAATGGTTGGAAAACCCAGGAGTAAACAACCTCCATCCCTACGTTGCTCCATCTTGCGCGCAGGGGTTCTACGGCGAACTCAACACCGGCAGCTATGCTGCCGAGGTCGGCAGGTTGCATTTCAGCCTTGATACCAACAACATTTACACCCGTTTGACAGATACGAAAAGCCGGTACCTCAATGTAGTAAACGGGGAGCGCGTGACTGCCGGCCAACCGGAGGAGGCGGAGCGAACAATCTGGTTTTTCGGCCCATGCTTCGTGATTGGCGGATTTGTAGAGGACAAATATACCATCGAAAGCATTCTTCAGGAACGGCTTAACCGGGAGGGCTACTCCTGCAGAGTTGTTAACTGCGGATGCTTTGAAACCCCGTATCAGAGAATGGTGCATATCACATCAACGCCGATGAAACCGGGCGATATTATGGTCGTTAACGTGGAAAACCGACCGTTTGAGGGAACGGAATCCATTGACATGATGGAGCTTCTGGATCGGAACAACGTTCCGGGAGAGTGGCTTTTGGATCTTCCGGTACACTGCAACCACAAGGTTAACAAAATCTATGCTGATGACCTGTTTGAGCGCATGGTGCGGGGCAACGTTCTCACCGGAGAGGTGAAGAAAGGGCAGCGAACTATGCTTTCGCAGGCACTTGCCGTGAACAGCCTGTATCTGGATTTGCATTTTAACGATTTCCGTCCGGAGAAAGGCATGGTTGTCGGATCGATCGGCATGCACGGGAACCCGTTTACACTCGGGCACCGTTATCTGATCGAAACTGCGTCAAAGCAGGTGGACCGGCTCTTTGTATTGCTTATCGAAGACGATCTCGGGATATTCAGTTACGCCGAACGCTTTGCTATGGCGGTAGAGGGAACCCGGGATTTACCGAACGTTAAGATTGTTCCCGGCGGACCGTTTCAGGCAACACGAAACGTGTTCCAGGAGTACTTCGTAAAAGTCAAGCCGATGGATATGCGGGAGAGTGCCACGGTGGACACGCTGATTTTCGCAGAGATTATCGCCAAAAGGCTGGGAATCACCCGACGCTTTCTGGGCGATGAACAGCACAATCCGAAAATGCAGTTTTTCAACGAGCTAATGAAGGAGATGCTTCCACGTTACGGCATCGAGGTAATTGAACTCCCGCGCGCACAGGCCGGAGGGCAAGCCATCTCTGCCTCCCTTGCCCGCAACGCCGCTGCCGAGGGCGACAGAGAGACGCTGCTAGCAAATATCCCGGAGACAACGCTACGGTTCTTTATAGGCACCGATGACTGAAGATGAGACGTGAAGATTTGATCCGCTCCCCAAAAACTGAACCACTCTGAACTTTAGTCTGGCTGTGTATTATTTCATAACGAGGAGGACCTGCCGTGCCTAAAATAACTGTTGTAATACCTGTATATAAAGTAGAAAAGTTTCTTCCTGCCTGTCTGGACAGCGTGTTGTCCCAGTCGTTGCAGGATATCGAAGTCATTTGTATTGACGATGCATCTCCAGATCGCTGCCCGGAAATACTGGATGAATATGCTGCTCGGGATGCCCGTGTTCGGGTTTTGCACCTGCCGGAAAACCATCAGCAGGGCTACGGAAGGAACCGGGGCACGGAAATGGCAAGAGGAAAATACATTTATTTTCTGGACTCCGATGACATGATTACCCCGGAGGCGCTGGAAGAACTTTATGCTCTTGCGGAAAAAGACCGGTTGGACTGTATTTACTTTGACTCCCAGGTGATTTTTGCGAATAAGGAACTGGAAATTAAAAATGCGACTTATATCACAGGCCGGAAAGGTCAGTATGATAACAGGGTTTATTCCGGCCGGGAATTATTTGAACTGTTTAAGGAACAAAACGATTGGAACTGCTATGTGCAGAGAACGTTCTGGAGAAAGGATTTCCTGTGGGACAATAAAGTTTTTTCCCCTGAACATATTGAACATGAGGATGAGTTTTTTTCTTTCAAAGGAGTGTTGTTAGCGCAGAGGGTCCGTTATATCCCCAAAAACTATTTCATCCGCCGTTACCGGGAGGATTCTGTTATGACCCGCCCGGAGCATCCGAAGGATTTCCATGGGTATTTCGTCAGTTTTTGCTCTATGGTAGATTTTGTAGAAAAAATGAAAATCGAAAGCAAAGCTGCAGATGCTGAAATTTTACATATGTATGAAAGGATGGACAGGTTTTTCCCGCTTTTTTCTGCCAATGAAGATCCTCATAAATGGTTCGGTACGGAAGAACAACTTCGAATCTATTATTATTACGCGTACGCAAAGAGAATGGATTATTCCTACTTTAAATCCTTTATAAATAAACTCAGTGTTCCGGTACCGGTTGAGCGCCATATCTGGATTTATGGCGCAGGTATTGTGGGAAAACGGGTCTATGAGGTTATGGTGGTCAACGGTTACATAGTAGACGGTTTCCTTGTTACAAATAAAGTAGGTAATCCACGTGTTCTGTTTGGCAGGGAAGTGTTTCAGGTAGATGAAATTCCCCCGTCAGATAATTGCGTTGCTATTGTTGCCGTAACGGGAAAGGCGCGGGGTGAAATGAAGAAAACGCTGGAACGGCTTGGCTGGAATTACAGTGTTTACATAACCGGATAGTATAGTTTGAAAAATGTTTGAGGAATAAAATATGACTGAGGTTGAGTACGTAATTGCCAATTTTTCTGAACGGTTTGCTGATTTTCGGGATAAGCGGATCGTTCTTCACGGTTCACGGAATTATGCTGAAGCGATTATTGATAATTTTGCAAACAGTTTTAATTTTATCGGTATTATGAGTCTGGACCCGTTGGAAGGCGGTTATTTTCACGGATTAAAGGTTTTACATGAAGCAGACCTTTCTGCATTGCAGGCAGACCTTGTTATCCTTACAGAGAGAGTTAAATATGAGGTAGCGGCTTTTCACTTCATTTGCACTTTTTGCAGGAAAAACCATATTGCTGTTTATAACATGTATGGGTTAGATGAAGTTAAAGTACACCTTGAATTTGAAAATGCAGGGCACTTGACTCTTGCTGACACAAAAATGCTTTGCAAACCGTATGATATTATTGCTTTTGAAGTGGTGGACACATTAACAAGCTGTTCCTATGACCGCTCAGCGTTACGTTTGCGAAAACTGTTTTACGATTTGATAGTATTTCTTTATGAACAGGGAAAAGAAATCAGGTTCAGTATAAGAAAATCATTTCCTGTAGACACACAGATTGAGTTATTAAATAAGTTTAAACTCTTGCATGACAGAGAACGGCAATTGATATATCGATACGGGGAAGATCTTTCGTTCAGAAAACTAAAAGAAACCAATCCTGGGAAAAAAATCTTATATTTTGGTTCAGGACTGGCAAACGAGTTTATTCTTCCCCGCTATTATGGGATAGATACGTATCGGTTTGTGGATATTTATAATTTTGATTGTCTGGTTCCGGGAACAAGAAAACCGAAGAAACAGTATCCGTTTTCACCGGATTTTAAATTAAAGATTGAACAAAAAATATCGGAAAAGGAATGGGTTTCTTTTGATGTGTTTGATACCTTGATAATGCGAAAAACCCTATTCCCCCGGGATGTATTTTTATTGACTGAACAAAAAGCGTTAACGGCAGGGTATGATGCGGGAAACTTTGCCTTGGCACGAATACGTGCAGAAGAAGAGCAACCCTTTTGCGACATTAGTCTGATTTATACATGGTTACAGGATTATTATGGCTGGAGTGATGCCGTCAGAGATGCGGTCAAGGCACTGGAGATGACCGTAGAAAGCGAGGTATTGACGTCAAGGACAGAGGTCGCGGAAGTTTTTAATTTTGCAAAACGATTAGGGAAGCATATCGTTCTTGTTAGTGATATGTATCTTCCAGAAGCACTTTTACGTAACATCCTTGTTCAAAACGGGATTTCAGGCTATGAAAAAATATTAGTTTCCTGTGACGTAAAAAAGTCCAAACAGACCGGGTTATATAGTGAGTTGCTTTGCTTATGCGGTAATCCGGGTAAAATTGTCCATATCGGTGATAATCCGGTTTCTGATGGCGTTGCATGCGAAGCTTGTGGTATTGAAAGTATACTGATACCGTCTGTATTGGAAATGGCTAAAAGCAGAGGCTGGGAGAATTGTATTTATACAGCTTCCAATTTATTGGAACGCAGTTTGCTTGGTCTCATTATATGTAATATTTTCCGGGATCCTTTTCAGAATCCAAACCTCATGGAATGGCCGGTAGAAGAAAAGACAGAAAGGTTTGGCATAAGCGTAGTAGCTTCTTTAGCTATTGGGCATATGACCTGGCTGATTCAGAAACTGCGGGGAAATAAATTCAATGGCGTTTTGTTTTTTGCAAGGGATGGATGGCTTTCCTGGCATATTTATCAGCGTATCAGGGAATCTTTGCCTCTTCCGTTAGCTGTTTATTATTATGCAAACCGTCATTCTGCTTTTTTGTGTTGTGCTGATTCGGAACAGGAAGTTGAACATTTAGTGGAAAGTGCTAAAAAATCCGGGATGACAGCTTCGGAACTTTTGAAGAATATTTATTGTATTAGCGGCATAGATATGTATCCTTACGAAGAAAATGGAACAATATCGGATTATATTAGAAAACTTACGGAGCAGATCCGGCAACAGGCGATAAAAATGCGAAAGGGCTTTATGCGGTATTCTGAAAAAAACGGTATTTTTTCAGAGGGAAGCTATGCTGTGGTTGATGGTTTTGCGAGCGGACATACGCAAATGTATTTGTCCAAAGTTCTTCCTTTCGGTATGAAGGGTTTTTACATTGGTAAAAACTCCGCGCCTTCGCTAGATGATTCAATTGAATATTACTTGAAGAATGGGAATTCCCTGTTATTACAAAGGTTTATAGAATTGGAAACTTTTTTTACTTCTCCTGAGCCTTCGCAAAGCCATATGTCAGAGGAAGGTAACCCTGTTTTTTTGGAAGAGCGCAGGGATGTACAGGAGTTGTGTGAAGTAACAGCCGTTCTGAAACAGGCGGAGGAAATTGCCTGTGAGTTCTTTGCTCTTTTTTATCAGAAAGGGCAGCATGTTTCATCTCGTCTTATTGAAAAAATATATGCGGCAGAAGATTATTATGCCGCAAAGTATACACTATATGATGACTGGTTTGGCGTACCGATTGGAAAGCGGGAAGATGTTGAAAAGGAATATGATGATGAGCAGTCGTGATTTAAATAGCAGTGATAATACCAAAGCAAATGGTGAAAATATAACAATTTATGATACAGGTCTTTTAATGGGTGTGTTTGATCTGTTCCATATCGGTCATCTGAACCTGATTCAGCGGGCCAGAAAGCAGTGCCGTTTCCTGCGTGTTGGTGTTTTGTCGGACAATCTTGTTTATGAGTTCAAGCAGATTTATCCAATCATACCTCAGGAAGAACGAATGGAAATATTACGCGCGCTGCGGGACGTGGATGAAGTAGTGCTTTTAGAGACCCGGGAAGATGTATCCCGGGTACACGAATGGAAAAAGCGTCCCTTTGACTGTTTCTTTTCCGGAGACGATTATGCGGATAATGCCTACTGGGCCTGGGAAAAGGAAGAGTTAGAGAAACTTGGCGCGGATATGGTTTTTTTCCCCTATACGAAAAAACGCAGTTCCAGTATGATACGAAAAGAACTGCGGGAGAAAGGATGCGAAAGTCAGACATGAGGATATTGATTACCGGCGGCGCGGGCTTTCTCGGTTCAGCGCTCGCCAGACGGTTATTAAAGGAAGGAAATGAAGTCTGGTGCCTGGACAACTTCCTTACCGGCAGAAAAGATAATATTGCGGATTTGCGGACATATCCCAAGTTCCATCTTGTTTGTCAGGATGTTATCGATCCGGTAGATATACCGGTGGAGCAGATTTATAATCTGGCATGTCCGGCCAGTCCGCCCCATTATCAGAAGGATCCGGTTCATACGGCTAAGACTTGTTTCCTAGGCGCCCTTAATGCGCTGGAACTGGCAAGAAAATATAATGCAACCGTTTTGCAGGCAAGTACCAGCGAGATTTATGGGGACCCGTTAGTACACCCCCAGACGGAATCTTACAAAGGGAACGTGAATCCTGTCGGTATCCGTTCCTGCTATGATGAGGGGAAGCGTATTGCCGAAACGCTGTTTTTTGACCATGCCCGGCAGTATGGGACGAGAATCCGGGTTGTCCGTATTTTCAACACGTACGGCCCCAACATGCATCCACAGGACGGGCGTGTGGTTTCCAATTTCATTATCCAGGCTTTGCGCGGCGACAGAATTACTATATATGGTGACGGAAGCCAGACCCGCTGCTTCTGTTACGTTGACGACATGATTGAAGCTTTCATCCGTATGATGAATAATCCAAAGGGATTTGCCGGGCCTGTGAACCTGGGGAATCCTATGGAAATGACGGTAAAAGAACTGGCGGAAAAGGTAATCCGGTTAACCGGTTCCGATTCCCCGCTAGAGTACCGCGAGCTTCCACAGGATGACCCGGTGCGGCGCAGACCGGATATTTCCCTGGCAAAAACAATGTTAGGTTGGGAACCAAAGATTTCGTTAGAAGAAGGGTTGCAAGAGACGATTGCGTATTTTAAAACCCGGATATAAATAATAATTAACAGCAGTATTTTTCTGGTTTTTTATGGATAGATTTAAAGATTTTTTAACAAAACACATAAGTGTTTCTTTTATAGCAGTCATTTTTATTGCTGCTATGTGCATGGTTCTTTCCCTTAAAGCCAATTTTTTTGTTGACGAGATTTTTACATATGGGAAAGCGAATTATATAACCCCTGCTTCTGTTCAGATTAAAGACGGGGCAGGCACCGTGTACATACCGATAGAAGATGGAAAGATATATGTTCCCGGCGGAAAACCGTTGATGGATTATGTTGTGGTACAACCTGATAAACGGTTTAGTTATGCCAATGTCTGGAAAAATGAAGCGAGAGCTGTCCATCCTCCTTTACATACCGCTTTGGTACATACGGTCAGTTCATTTTTCCCGGGTAAATTTTCACTTTGGTTTGCCGGTGTTATCAATATTGTTTTTGCTTTTCTGACGTTACTCGCTTTACGGGCATTAAGCCGATGTTATGTGCATGATGAAAGAACGGTCAATATCTTATCATTAGCATTCATTTTTTCGGGCGGTATCCTGTCGGCGATTTCCTTCCTCAGGATGTATGTTATGGCCATGTTCTGGATAACCCTGCTGACGTTTTGTTTTGTCAGGGAAAGTAAAGAACAAACCGGAGAAAACAGTTTTTTCTTCCGGGTGTTTGTTGTAACAGTATGCGGAGCGTTAACCCATTATTATTGTATATTATATGCTGTCCTTATTTCTGTAACGTATGGGATCTGGTTATTGTACAAAATGAAATATCGTTACGTTTTTAGATTTAGCTCGGCTATGGCAGCAGCCGGAATCCTGTCTTATGTAATCTTTCCGGTCATGATAAAGCATATTTTTTTTGGACCCAGAGGCAGGGAAGTTATGAGAAATGCCATAACTGCTTCGGATTTTATCAGCAGAATCAGGAGTTTTTGGAATATTATAAACCGGCAGCTTTTTGGCAATTGGGGGAACGTTTTGGTCTGGGGAATTCTTATTTTGGGTATCTTTTTTATATATAAATACTGTTTCGGTGGGCGTAAAAAAGAGTTTAAAGCGCTTTCTGATTTTGTATGCTGTATCAGGCAAAGGCTTTCAAGCAGTTATGTTTTGCTTATTATTCCCACAGTTGCATTTTTTGTGATTGTAGCGAAAATTACTGCTTATAGGATAGACAGATATATGGTTCCGATTTATGCGAATATTTTTCTACTGTGTTGTTTATTGATTATTAGTGTTTCTGAAAGGGTTACGATATCTAAAACAGGCAGAATAGGGTTGCTGTGCATTACATTGGGTATCATAACAATTAAAAGCTGGTTTACTGTTGGCTGGCCGTATCTGTACCTGGATTCAAACCCGTATTTGGAAAGAGTGGCAAAACTTTGGGGAGTTGATAATATTTGCCTATATGATGCGGCCTGGAAAACATGCCCTATGCTTATGGAAACACAAGCGTATCGTAGTATTCAGTTTTGCAATTATAAAAACAAAACTGTAAAACAGGCAATTATGAAACATGTCGGCGATTCAAATCCTGAAAAGCTGGTGGTATCATTAGTCGGAAAAGAAGAAAGTAAGCATGCAGCACACTTGGAAGAGTTTTTAAGGCAGTCGAAATCGTTAAATCATTACCAAAAACTTGGTTCATTTCACTATGGACTTGTAACCAGTTATCTTCTGAGCAGTAAATAAGAACCTTAAAATAGATGAAAAAAGATAATGATTTTTATTGCTTAATACATCTGGTTTTATTGTACTTTTATTCACTCAATTATAATTTAAAAGGGAATTTTCGCTATGACAAAAAGTATTTCAGTTATTATTCCTGCCTATAATGAAGAAGGATCTTTGCTTGAATTATATCGACAGATAATGCTGCCGGTTCATGAAATGAAAGATAATAATATGATCAGTCAATACGAGCTGGTATTTATTAATGATGGCAGCACGGATTCCACGGAAAAGGTCATGTTTGACCTGCATGAAAAGGACGCTAATGTCCATGTTATTTCATTTCGCCGGAATTTCGGGAAAGCAACGGCACTTAATGCAGGGTTGCGTCATGTTAAAGGAGATATTGTTTTTACGATAGATGCGGATTTGCAGGACGATCCAAAGGAGTTTCCCCGATTTATTGCGAAACTGGACGAAGGATATGATCTGGTGGTCGGTTGGAAGGCGAACCGTTTGGATTCTGCAGAAAAACGGTTGCCTTCAAAATTGTTCAATAAAGTTACATCGAAGTTTTCGGGAGTAAATCTTCATGACCATGATTGCGGGTTCAAAGCATTCCGGCGGGAGGTTGCAGACAGTCTGGACCTATATGGGGAAATGCACCGTTATATACCGGTCTTGGCACATCGGCAGGGATTTCGCATTGCGGAAATTCCCGTTGAACATCATAAGCGGGAATTCGGGCATTCCAAGTATGGCATGGAGCGATACCTGCGGGGCCTGTTTGATTTTCTGACAACTATCTTTTTAATTCGTTACAGCGACCGTCCCATGTACTTTTTTGGAAAAATCGGATTATTGTGTTTGACTGCCGGACTTGCGATTTGTTCTTACCTGACGGTAATCTGGTTTATGGGTAATCCGATTGGAGGCCGTCCTTTACTGGTATTAGGAGTCCTGCTGATTCTTTTGGGAATCCAGTTCGTATCTACAGGATTTATCGGTAATCTTTTGGTTGATATTACGCACAGGGACCATTACCGGGAAGATTATATTAAAAAAATAGTCTGAGACAGTAAACCGGTTTTCATTGGGAACTATTCATTTGTGGAGGTGAATGCAGGTGGATACCGCAAAAGGTCCGAGAGGTTTCGTTACCATTGCGACAGGGAGAGAAGAATATTACCGGCTGGCTCATAATTTGCTTCTTTCATATAAGTACCATACTGAAAGCCCACTCCCTTTTGCTTTGCTCTGTGACAGGGAAAATGAATACACATCTGATTTCGATCAGGTCGTTATAATTGAAAAACCTTATCATTCTTATCAGGACAAATTTTATTTGCTTGATTTGGCGCCCTTTGAAGAGAATATCTCTATTGAAGCGGATAGTCTTGCCTATAAAAACTTAAATGGATTATGGGATATATTTGAGGGTTGTCCTCCTTTTTGTACACTTGGGACACGCCTTTCTTTGCAGTCGGAAAAGGGCTGGTTTAAATGCTGTGATATCGGTGAATTTCAGAATATGGGTTCACTTTTGCATAATGTTTCAGGGCGGTGTGTATTATATCAGGCGCAATAGTATTGCTTTCTTTTCAGAAGTGAGTGAATATATTCGCAATAATTATAGAAAATACCGCTTTAAATACTTTTCTGAACCTTGGGACGCGCCTCAGGATGAAGCGGTTTTTTCCCTTGCTTCGGCTATCTGCAACTATCCGCCGCAGATGGATTGGAAAAAAGTATTTTGTTGCCTGCCCATGTCGGCTATACATAAAATTGACATTAGTAAAGGCATTCTGGAATATACTATGACAAGGAATTCTGAGACTTATTTCTATAATGACAAATTTCTTGTTCATTTTGGAACGGAAGCAACCCGTGATACGTTGTATAAGGAACAGGCAGAGTTGCTGCATGCAATTATGAAAAAGGAATTGTAGTATTATGATGAAAATCGCTATTTGGGGATATGGGAAGTATGGACGCAGGATGTTTGAAAGCCTGACCCGTTTTTGCTCCGGAGAGTATGAGGTCGTCCGTGTTTACGATACGGCTTATCAGAAGTTGCAAAACACTGAAGGGAAACTGCATTTACCAATTCATAATCCGGAAGAGCTGCCGGAAGACTTTAAAAACAGTATTTTTGAAAAAGTTCTCCTTTGTATCTTTAATGTCCATCAAAAACCAAAGCAGTTTCTAAGTAAGTATTCCATACCGGAGCTTCATCTCGGAAATCCGGGAAACTTATACCCAATGGCGCTTTTTGAACAAGGGAAGAAACCGTTTAGCATACAACAGAAGGGCTATGACTTCTGTGTTTTAAATAATGTACATGGCGCCATGGCAAATTATGAATCTGATGAGCTTTTGTATTTGTATGATGATAAAGGGAGAGTCTTAAAGGAACATTGGAGCCATTGGGGAATTGCGCATATAGGCTTTGTTCATGATTATCCTTTTTGTTTTGGAAAGAGTAATGTAGATAAAAAGTACTTTAAGGGGCAGTACTGCGTTTTGACAAAAAAATTTGCGGGCAACTACTGGCATTTTACATATCAATGTTTGGATGTAGTCTGGCTTCTTGAAAAAGCAGGATATCAGGGGAACTATATTATCCCGAACAAGAGATTTTGCAGGGAATTATTACAGTTGCTGGATATTGGTCCGGAAAGGATTATAACCCTCAATACATTTGAACATAACAAAGATTTTGTTTTTGAAGAAGTTTTCTATATTGCCTCTGATAAAAACCATGCCATATATAGTGTGCCAGTTTTGCTTGAAATTGCTGAACATATAAAAAAGAAACTGCCGGTTGACTTGTCCTTACCGAAAAAGCTTTATGTAAAGAGAATAGGAAAGCGCAAACTTCTTGGCGCTGACAAATTGCTGGCCGACTATGGTTTTACGACTATGATTCCTGAAAACTATTCTGTTTTGGAGCAGATAACGCTTTTTTATAATGCAGATATTGTATTTTGTGTACATGGAGCTAATTCCACCAATTGCCTGTATATGCGTAAGGGTACGGTTTTCATTGAAGCATTCAGCAGTATTTGGATGAACCGGTGCAATCTTTATACTACTGTAACAAATGGTGTTAATTATTTACCGGCGAGTACGCTGGAGACTGTCAGGGGTAACAATTATGACGCGATAATCAGGGATTTCACATTTCCCGAAATCCTGTTGCATTCGACCATTGAAAACGCTTTTCTTATTTACAAGGCGCAACATGGAATTGTCTGTTAGTTAACGGTTGCAATGGGGAAATTATAAATACAGGCTGACAGATCTTTGGGAGGGGAAAAAACATGCAATTACAGCATCCTAAAGTAAGTATATTGATGCCTTCTTTAAACTCAGGTCCTTTTATACGTGAATGTATGGAAACTGTAGTAAATCAAACGCTGCAGGATATTGAGATAATTTGCATTGATGCGGGGTCAACCGATGGCACATTGGAAATTTTGCGCGAATATGAGAGAAAAGATTCCAGGGTCAAAGTTATCATTTCAGATAAGAAGAGTATGGGATATCAATATAATTTGGGACTGGATGCCGCTGTCGGGGATTACATTGGCATGGTGGAAACGGATGACTGGATCGAGGCCAACACGTTTGAGTGTTTGTGGACTGCTGCCTGCCGTGAGGACGTTGATATTGTAGCCGCCAATCATTACTTGTATTACACGAAGCCTGAAGTCCGTAATCTGCGATATGAAAATCTTAACCAATGTCCTTATGAACAAAAATTTTGCCCCCAGGATATATTACAGTCTTTTGCGCTGAAACCATTGATTTGGAGTGCGATATACCGTCGTCCTATGTTGCAGGAAAACAATATCCGTTTTAATGAGACACCGGGAGCCTCTTTTCAGGATACGAGTTTTCATTTTATGGTGATGACCGTTGCAAAAACTGCTTTCTTTTTAAATCAATATTTTTATCACTATCGGTATGATAGTGAGACCCAATCGGTAAACTCTGGCGGCAAAGTCTATTGTATGTGTGATGAAGCACGTTATTATGAACAGTTTCTTGAGGGTCGTCCTGCGGATAAGCAACGTTTGCTCAAACCGTATATGGCATGGAAATATGATAAATATTATTGGAATTATCTTCGCATTGCCCCTCAGTACCAGTGGGAGTTTCTGATGCGGTTCAGGGAAGAATTCCTTGCCCATCGGAATGCGGGAATGTTGGAAACAGATCCTTTGCATACATCTTTTAATGCTTTCAGGAAAGGCTATAAAGAGCTTATTGACAATCCTGTCAGCTACTTTAAACGAACCTGCAAAAAGTATTGTACAATTCCGAAAAAAGGGAGGCTTTTGGAGGCGGAAATACTTAAGGAGAGTTCTCCCGTTTCGCCCGATGTTTCTATCATTATTCCCTTATGCAATGAAGAGAACCGTGTTGCAGGAAGCTTGGAAAGCGCACGGAATCAGACACTGAAAAACATTGAGATAATTTGTGTTGATGACGGCTCTGACGATTCTACACTCAGCCTGATCATGGAGCAGGTTGATACAGACCGGCGCTTAACGATATTGCATCAGGGTAACCAGGGGGCTGCTTCTGCAAAAAACAAAGGGCTGGAGCATGCCAGGGGAAGATATGTGCTGTTCCTTTATGGAGGTGACAGACTGCGGGAAGACGCGGCAGAAAGCCTTGTAACCCTAGCGGATGAAAACGGCCTGGATATGGTTAGTTTTAATTTTGCGCCCATATCTGTAAAGATTGGAGATAAAGAAAGCGGATGCAGACATAAAAGAGATCCGGAAAATGTGAAAACAGGGGCAGATTATTTTTGTTTTGCTTGTGAACAGGGTACATATGCGCCATTTGCCTGTTCCGCCCTTTACAACAGGGAATATCTGGTAAGCCGCAATATTCGTTTTCCTGACATAATCTTTTATGAAGACAGAGCATTTATGTTTTCTGTATTGACCAGGGCAAGCCGGATAATTCATCTGGAAGAGATTTTGTATTATACAGGCAGAAGCAGGGCTTTACCGTTGAAGAAGTTTTTTTTACGGGTGTACAGCTATTTTGTTATTTACAGGGAAATCCTGCAACAATGCCGCGCATTCCCGGATTATAATGAAAGATTACAAAAAAATGCTGCCGGAGAATTACAAAAAGTCTGCGCCTGCCTGCAGGATTTATATCGTATTGTTGATAAAAAGGAAGAATGCAGGAGCCGGTTCTCTGCTACGGAACTAAGCCTTTTTGATAAGCTTGTCGATCACAAAGCTGATATCTGACATCTTTCAGAAAAATATGAAAGGGAAATGATGTTATGACAAAGATTGCAATATGGGGATTTGGACGGTACGGCCGCCGGATGTTTGAGAGTCTTAACCGGCTTTGCTCTGATGAATATGAGGTCGTCCGCGTTTACGATACAGACTACCGGAATTTTAAGGACATGGAAGGGGAATTGTCTTTACAAATCCATAACCCCGAAGAGATACCTGAAGACTATAAACAGGGCCTTTTCGAGAAAGTTCTTATTTGTATTTATTATTTTGGGTATAAACCGAAACAGTTTCTCCGGGAACATTCCGTACCGGAGTTGCATCTGGGATGCCCGGATGATATTTATCCTCTTTCTTCTTTTGAGCAGGGAGAAAAACCTTTTGAGATAGACCGGCCAGGTTATGATTTTTATGTAATAAAAAACATGTATGGCGCCCTCGCTAACTACAATTCAGCTTCAATGTTGTATTTATTTGACCGGGAGGGTAAGGTAGTAAAGGAACACAGGGATCAGTTTGACCCTGATTATTCCGAGTTGTACGATTATCCGTTTGTATTTAGGAACTCTAAAGCAGAAAAGGTTTTTCTTGAAGGGCAATACTGCATTCTGACCAAACAGCATTCAGACAATTTCTGGCATTTCACATATAGCAATCTTGAAGTGGTATGGCTTCTTGAAAAAGCGGGATTTAAGGGGAAGTATGTGGTTCCTGTTTTTGAATTCGGTTGGGAATTATTACGATTGCTGGATGTTCCGGATGAAAAAATCATACCTCTTAGCGACTTTGAACATAATAAGATATATGTATTTGAAGAAGTGTTTTACATTGTCAATGTAAAACCCTTCGGGGAAGACTTGGTGTACGGCACGCCTGTCTTACTCGAGGCGGTTGAATATATCAAAAAGAATTTGCCTGTTGATCCATCCCTGCCAAAAAAGATTTATGTCAAGAGAATTGGCAAGCGTAAACTGCTCAATGCGGATGACATTCTTGCCGGATACGGTTTTACAACGATGATACCGGAAGATTATTCCGTTAAGGAGCAAATGACGCGTTTTTATAACGCGGAAATAGTATTCTGTGTTCATGGCGCTAATTCTACCAACTGCCTGTACATGCGAAAAGGTACGGTTTTTATTGAAGCGTTCAGCAGTTACTGGATGAACCGGTGTAATCTTTATACTACAGTGAAAGAAGGCGTCAATTACATGCCTGTAAATACTTTGGAAACCGTCAGGGAGAATTATGACGGGGTAATCAGGGATTTCATGATTCCCAAGATTCTGCTGCACTCGACCATTCAAAACGCATTTCTGATTTATGAGGCACAACATGAACCCACTACGTTGTAATCCGGATAGTTTTATGTATGATACTATTTACATGGTGTAAGGATGCTTGTGTAAAGGTCTGTTTTTAAAAGGATGGCATGTGATGAAGAAACGAATCCGGGTTCAAATTATAGGAAATGATTTAAATAGCATTCGCAACTCTCTTAATAGAGTAGGGATTTACACAGAAGACATTATACGGACAGGAAATCCTTTGGGGTTGGTTCGCCTTGAAGATGGAAAAACGAACTGTTCATTTCCTGAAAATATAAAAACTCTCAATAATAAGGTTACGCAGCTGACGTTACAAAAGAATCTGAATGAATACCTGTCACACGATGAAAAGATATTTAAATCAAATGAAACAGAGCCTGAAATAGGAAAAACAGTGCGCTACAAAAACTCCAGTTCTTATGTGATAATCAGTAACACTAATTTGCTTCATCCTCTTTTATTTTATAAAGGTCAATTATATTCAGATGCATTTCCGAAGAACACGTTTAGTGAATACTTGCAACAAAAAGGTGCAGTAAATATTATTTCTTCCCCCTGTTTTCATGACATTAGGAAATATTTTGATAAATATATTGAAATAATACTGAAAGAATATGACAGAAAACACATTATATTGGTTAAAACAGATCCTTCCCGTTGGTATTTGGAGGAAGGAGTGTTTAAGCGGTTCAACGACAACATACAAAAACTCCGGGATTATATCATTGAAGCAGATAACTACTTTATTGAGAAAACCCATTGTGTGGTTGTGGATACTTTTGAAAGATGTGTTCCAAATGAATTCTTAAACGATAGCTTTTTGCCTTGCGCCGTTTATCCTGATTTTGCATATGACGAGCTTTCAGCGGATATTATCTCTGTTATACAAGATCAAAATTTTATAGGGAAATCTACCGAATCAAAGCACATTGATATGGATGGAATCATAGAGATTTTTATGCTTGCAAGACAATCTTCCTTTCAGGATGGTTTCCATAGAACTGCCTTTGAGCTGATTAATAATCAAAATTGTTCTGCGGTGGCAAAAAGCCTTCGCAGGTACAATAGTAACAGAGAATTTCTGAAACGTTATCCCTATTTTCGGGGAAGCATACCGAAAATCAACGGCGCATATATCAAAATCAGCAATGAGTATATCCTGGGGATTTTGCCGGAACAGGATAATCCGTTTCAACTGATTCCGTTCGGTAATAAAGATACTGTGGATGAAGAAACAGTGATAAAAAACGGTTATTGCTGTTCCGTTCATGAAGCTGGGGCTCTTTGTAAAAGTGTGAAATTCTATGTACAAAGGGCAAAACGTGGCGAAGGAAATCATCCCGTAAAACTACAATATGAATCAGAAGATATTTTTATACAGTCTTTGTTCGTGTTGGATTATGCATATTTGCTGAGTAACGAACCCTTTTTAATTGGAATGGATGCTGTTGCAACGGAAGATTTTTGCGTAAGAACAAATTTGGAGTTTTTATTTAGAGAAAAAACAAGAATTGTGAGGATTTGTAATGGATTGGCGGATCAGATTGCACAGTATTTATTGTCAAAATGTATTCAGTATGAAGGCATGGACGTATATTATGACGACCTTCACGCAAGAAGTGTCAACGCCGAACAGCAGGGATATGAATTAGAGAAAGTTATTGTTGAGAAAATAGACGATAAATGCTTCTCAAGTATTTTGTCTAACGAATTGGCAAAAGTTTTTGATAATCATGAAAAGGACCTGCCGGATGTTTTGTTTGATGCCGGAGTAGACCAATTGCTTGCGGCAACTGATATGAGAATTTATTATCATTCTAATAAAAAGTGTTCCCGGATTTTATATACGAGAAAAACAGATTATGAATATGAAAATTTAAAGAATTTTGTTCGGGGTTTTGGACCATATTGCACTCATTATTACAGCGCAATAAAACCGGAACTTATTATGCTGCATTATCCTCTTTGTCTAAAGAAAATGTGTCGGTTTCCCGGCTTTGAAGATGAAACGAACTCCCGTTTGCAGCAGGAAATGACACGTTATACTGCTATTGGAGTTCATGTTCGAAAAGGAGATTACGTACTGTGGGGAGATACAAATCTGAATTTTTATAAAGAGGCTATCCGTAAAGTTCTCAGCATTCCGGAATACCGGGAAGCGAAATTTTATATTTTCTCAGACGATATCCCCTGGTGCAAAGCAAATGCAGAAGGTCTTGGTCTTTTGCAGGTTGACAAAGAAAGCCTGGCTTATATCAGTCACAACAAAGGAGATGAAAGTTTTCGGGACATGCAATTATTAACACTATGCAGGGTTATCATAGGGCAGCATGGCGGGTTCGCAAGAATGGCGTATATTTTAAGTGAAAAAAGCGAAATGTACCTTACTCCTAATAAAAAAATCTGTGAACGTTTTGGAAGAATTGGCAAGGGGAATAAATATGATATTGATTTATTATAAGATTACTACGACAGAAGGTATAAGTTACAGCTGTTTCAATTATTGAAAATGGGGGGACAAGAAAATGTCTAGAGTTGCTTTGATCACAGGTATCACCGGCCAGGACGGATCTTTTCTTGCAGAGTTATTATTGGGAAAAGGTTATGAAGTGCACGGTATCCACCGCCGTTCTTCCCTTCCCAACACGGGGCGGATTGAACATTTGCTGGACAAAATCACGTTGCATTTTGGTGATTTGACGGATTCTGCTTCTCTGATCCGTATTATCAATCTGATAAGACCGGATGAGATTTATAACCTGGCTGCCCAGAGTCATGTCCAGACTTCGTATGATGTACCGGAGTATTCCGGGAACGTGAATGCGTTGGGGGCGTTGCGTATTCTGGAAGCGTTGCGCATTTTGCAACTGACGGAAAAGACGAAATATTACCAGGCATCCACTTCAGAACTTTTTGGGAAGGTGGAAGAAGTGCCACAGTCTGAAACGACGCCGTTTCATCCTTTCAATCCCTATGCCGTGGCCAAGCAGTACGGCTTCTGGATTACCAAAGAGTATAGGGAGGCCTATGGCATGTTTGCCTGCAACGGGATTGCCTTCAATCACGAATCGGAGCGGCGTGGGGAAACGTTTGTTACTAGAAAAATCACCCTGGCTGCGGGCCGTATTGCGGAAGGAATTCAGGATTATCTGGAACTCGGCAATTTAAACAGCCTGCGGGATTGGGGCTATGCCAAAGATTATGTGGAGTGCATGTGGAAAATTCTGCAGCAGGAGAAACCGGATGATTTTGTTATTGCTACCGGTGTGCAGCACTCTGTCCGTGAGTTTACGGAAAAAGCCTTCGAGGCCAACGGTATTTCCTTGCGCTGGGAAGGGTCCGGAGTGGATGAAAAAGGCTATGACGTGGCAACGGGTAAAATGCTGGTGTGTGTGAACCCGCAATGGTTACGCCCTACCGAGGTGGATAGTCTAAGGGGGGATTGCACCAAGGCAATGTCACAGCTCGGCTGGAATCCCCAAAAGACAGGTTTTGAAGAACTGGTGCGGATTATGTCGGAACACGATCGTAAACTTGCCAGGCGGGAACGGATCCTGAAGGAGGCGGAATAGCAACATGATGGAAAAAGACGCCAAAATTTTTGTGGCCGGGCATCGGGGAATGGTGGGCAGCGCAATTGTCCGTGAGCTGGAGCGGCAGGGCTACACCAATATTGTTACGCGTACCCACAAAGAACTGGATCTGACAAGGCAGGACCAGGTGGAGCGGTTCTTTGCAGAAGAAAAACCGGAATATGTATTCCTGGCTGCTGCGAAAGTGGGCGGCATTATGGGGAATGTTACG
>JAEEGI010003820.1_pt1 | contig 35710 bp, 19 predicted proteins | sample 8958751 | NCBI WGS metagenome assembly JAEEGI01 (sample SAMN16246545, study PRJNA631951) | gut metagenome | biome: gut microbiome; feature: rumen; material: KS-attached | host: Bos | place: Iran: Karaj | collected 2018-10 | reverse complement strand
GGCCCCCGCTTACCCGCCCCAGGCCGCGGCAGCCTATCCCGCGGCAGCTCCGGCGGCCCCGGCAGCCTATGCCCGGCCCGCCGCCGCGCCCGATCCGGACAGGCCGGATAAAAAGAGCAAATATGCGCCCATGAGCTCCCTGGGCATGGCCGTGGAGCTGTTCCTCATGAGCATCCCCGTGGTGGGCTTCGTCCTCATGATCCTGTGGAGCTGCGGCGTCTGCCGCAAGATCGCCCGGCGCAATCTGGCGCGGGCCTACCTGATCCTGCTCGTCGCGGGCATCGTGGTGGCCGTGATCCTGGCGATCCTGGGAAGGTTCGTCTTCAAGGATCAGCTGACGGCGCTGGTGGAGCAGCTTCTTCCCGGCTATACCATCCAGTGGGGCTGAGAAAGCGTCTGCTTTCGGACTTCGCTGAAATCGCGGCATCACGGGGAAACCCGGACCGCAGGAAAACGGCAGCAGGATATGCAGCCATTTGACAGGACAACGACAGAGGGGGAAACCCGTCCACCGCGGCGGGTTTGCCCCTCATTCGCTCCTGCGGGAAGCGGCGCTGCGGCGGGGGTGTCCCTCATCCGTCAGCCGCCTTGCGTGAGACGGCGGCTGCCACCTTCACCGCACGCCCACCGCTCCGCGGTGGGTCCCCATTCCGGGCGCGAGGGCCCCAACGCTGGGACGCGCCTGCTGCCCCTCGCGCGCACCGATCCCCAGGGGAAGGTCATCCGCGCGGCGGGAACGGAGGGCGTTCACTTCGAAACAATTATGAATACAGTTATCAATATTCATTATAGAATTATCAGCGGAAGACTTGCATTTTTCCGCGGGATATGGCATTCTAGGAGTTACGAATGAAGCTTCGCGCCTCCGAGGCCAGCGCCTCCGAGGCGAATCCATGCCTCGGAGGACGGATCGGCGGTTCCCAGCGGCGGCCGCCCTCCGGGAGCAACCATGAGAGGGAGGTTTTTTCATGTTAAGAAACGGAAGGAAGCTGCTCAGCCTCCTGCTGGCCCTGGTGCTGGTGCTGGGCCTGCTGCCCCTGGGCGCCGCGCCCGCCCTGGCGGCGGACGAAGAAGAGCACGTTCTCACACTGGGGTCAGACAATACGGTGACCGTAGAAGTGACCGCGAACAGCGATGGAACAGCCTATACCTTCACGCCGGAGGAGGGCGGCGCTTATCATATCTATTCCTCCGGGGAATATGACACATTGATAGAGATCTATAAGGGCAAGAGCACGGAAAAAGACGATTTTCTCGACGAAAACGACGATAGCGAAGATGATGATGATTTCGACCTGATCGCCACTCTGGAAGCAGACCATACCTATACGCTTCTCCCTCAGTTGTATTCAGGTTCAACGCCCAAGACGTTCAGCTTCACCGTGGAGAAGCTGGACAGCACAGTGCTGAAAGCGATCACGATCGGTTCCGACACGGGCGGGTCCGTCGAGGTCTATGCGACGGGCGTCAAGGCGGCGAAAGCCGCCCCCGGTCAAAAGGTCTATCTGAAGATCACGCCGAAGGCGGGCTATGCCCTCCGTTCCCTGACCGTAACGTCCGGCAGCGGGGATGAGGCCAAAGAAGTCGTGATTAACGATGCCTATGATAACGGCGACGGCTACTCGGCGTATTTTACTATGCCGGACGACGCCGTGACGGTCACGGCGGTGTTTCAGGAGGGCTATACGATCACGGCCTTTTGGACCGGCGGCCCGGAGGGGACGAAAGGCACGGCGGTCTTTACCCATCGAGTCAACGTATATGACGGTGATGACTATGATAATATGATCGACGTCGAAGGGGACGCCGCGCTGAATTATACGATTACAGAAGAAGATTACAGTTCCAGCCATGCGCAGCGTGTCATCATCTCGTATGACGCCCCCGCCGGCTACTATGTGTCCGGTGTGACGGCTGCCTGCAATGACGGTAACGTGGAAATCAATGGTTACAGCTTCGAAATGCCCGCGGGGGACGTGACCGTCACCTTCACCCTGGCAGAACGGGAAGACCTCTCCCTCGGACCGAAGGAAACCGACTTCTCCTATCAATTTTGGCAGTTCACTGCCGGGGAAGACGGCGTATATGCCTTCAGCACCGACGTCGAAGCTTCCGGCGCCGGCGCCGATGTTGACCACGAAACTGAGCTCCGTGACGCCGACGGAGAATTTCTCGACGGCGATGGCGGTTCTGCCACGTGGATCACAGCGGAACTGGAAAAGGGGCAGACCGTACATTATGATCTGAGATATTATGGAGACGATGAAAAAGCGCAAGTCACGATCCTCGTGGAGAAGCTGGAGCCCGTCCCCTACGTGGACGAAAACGGCGAAACGCAGGAATGCAGCGACTATACCCCTCTTACCGCGGAATTGAGCTCTGGGGAACTGGAACCCGGCTGGTATGTGGCGAGCGGCGAAGTCGAGCTGGGCTATCTGGAGTTTTTTTACGACGGTGACAGCGAAAGCTGGGACTATCACCTGATCCTCACGGACGGCGCTGCGGTCACCGCCTACCACCTCTACTGCGACGGGACCCTGACGATTTACGGACAGGAAAATGGAACCGGAAGCCTGACGGTGGACTTGACCTCGCTGAAAATGCCGGAGCAGCAGGAGCCGCAGCCGCTGGACGATCCGATCGAGCCCCTGGGCGGGCTGATGTCGGACGACGATGACGACGACTACGGCGACGACTACGGCGACGATTACGGCGACGACTACGGCGACGACTACGGCGACGACTACGGCGACGACCCCGTCGACTTTGAAATCTACGCAGCCATCAGCGTCTGCGACCGCCTTGCCATCCACGGCGGCGTCGTGACCGCCAAGGGCGGCGTCGTGACCGCCGAGGGCGGCGAACTGTCCCTGCCGGCCATCATGGTCTGGGGCAAGGTTGAAGAAGATCCGGAGATTCGACCCATGGCGAACACGGCCGCCCGGAGCGGAGCGTTCACCCTCCTGGCTTCTTCCGGCGAACCGGCGTCGGTCGTCCGGCTGGCGGACGCCTCTCCGACCGGGCAGGAGGAAGAAGCCGGTTCGATCCTGATCACCGGCGGGCAGGTCAAAGCCATCTCCGATGCGGACCTGGGCGCCGTCTGCGTGGTCCGATCCGATTATTCCCCGGATGAAAAAGACTACGTCATCACACCCATCGCCGATGCGGGCATCCGCCTGCGCTGGCGGACCGGCGAGGAGGACCGCACCAGCGTCTTCTTCACCAGCACCGCCAACGATGTGACCCTGGAAAGCCCGTATATGGATAAGGAGAACAAGACTGTTTTCCCCGCGGGCGATTTTGCGGTGACGGTATTCACCGCGGAGATGGGCGGCAGGACCCTTGTGCCCGCGTCCGTCACCGTGACCTTCCTGGACGCGGACGGGGAGGAGAACCTGGCAGACGCGCAGACCGTGGCTTACGGCGAAAAGGCAGCGAAGCCGGAAGACGACCCCACGCCCCCGACCGACAGCTATACCTTCGCCGGCTGGTATGAGAAAGACGCGGAAGTACCCTTTGATTTCAATATCGCCATCACGGCGGACCTGACCCTCTATGCCAGATGGGCGCAGCTGTTTGTCGTGCGAATCGACGCCGGCAGGCGTATGACGCGGGTGGACAGCGATACGAACGGCAAGGAATACCAGAAAGTGCCTGAAGGGGAGAGCATCGTCCCCATCACCTTTGTTGCGGACAAGGGTTATTATTTCCCGGAGAATTATCCTGCGGAGCCGGGCAACGGCATCACCGTGGCGCGTGATAAGGATGACGAAACAAAGCTCGTCGTGACCGGCACACCCGAGAGAAGCATGTACTATGCGCTGCCGCCGGCGGAGATCAAGGGCGAGAGCTGGACCGTGACCGTCGACGCGGGCAAGCTGGAGGAGCTGCATCAAGGCGCTTCCGGGGATCTGGATCAGAAGGTGGCGCAGGGCGCGGCGATCGACGCGATCGGATTTGTGATCATTCCCGATTCCGAATACTGCCTTCCGGAGGATTACACCGGGGAAACGGTGGACGGGATCAAAGTCGAGGTCATGTCCAGCGAGGCGGGGTTCCAGACGCTCACTATCTCCGGGATACCCACGAAGGATGTGACCATCACCCTGAAGGCCGTCCTCCGGAACGGCGTGACCGTGACCTTCGACCCGGATAACGGCGACGAGGTGGAAGCGCAGACCTTCGTCAAGGGGAACAAGGCCGAGAAGCCGAAAGACCCCACGAAAGAGGGCAATGCCTTCGCCGGGTGGTATCTGGGCGACGAAGAATTCGACTTCGATACCGCCGTCGAGGAAGACCTGACCCTGACAGCGAAGTGGATCGCGGAGGAAACGGCTGCGACGGAATACACGGTGACCTTCGACCCGGATAACGGCAAAGAGCCGACGGAAGTGACCGTGAAGGAAGGCCAGACCGTGGAGGAGCCGGAAGAAGCCCCCACAAAGGACGGTTATGACTTCGCCGGGTGGTACGACGGCGCGACGAAGTTCAGCTTCGACACTCCCATCACGGAGAATAAGACCCTGATCGCCAAGTGGACCGAGAAGGGCGCAGTCACCCATACGGTCACCTTCGTGGACGGGGAGAGTGAAAAGAAACAGACGGTTGCGGACGGCGATAAGGCAACGAAGCCCGACGACCCCACGAAGGGGGGCAATACCTTCGCCGGCTGGTTTGAAGAAAACGCGGAAGCCCCCTTTGATTTCGAGACCCCCATCACGGCGGACCTGACCCTGAAAGCCAAGTGGACCGTCAATACGTTCACGGTGACCTTCGTGGACGAAGACGGGGAGACCGTGCTGGAAGCGGACGAGAACGTGCCTTATGGCGCGAAGCCCTCTTATGACGGCGAAACGCCCGCCAAGGAAGCGACCTACGATTACATCTATGAATTTGCGGGCTGGGATCCGGAGATCACGGATGACACCATGGTGACCGGCGACGTCACCTATACTGCGGTCTACGACGCCATAGAGCTGTACACCGTTTCCTATGACCCGAACGGCGGCGACGGGACCATGGAGGCCGACAGAGTCCCCGCGGGTGATTTCGAGCTGCCGGACTGCGGCTTCACTCCCCCGGAGAACATGGTTTTCGACGCCTGGGAGGGCAACGACGGCAAGCGGTATGACGAGGGCGACGTCTATGCGGTGACGGGAGACACGGTGCTCAAGGCCCTCTGGAAGGACGCCGGGGAGAACGCCGGCAAGAGCGGCAACGGCCCGTTCAGCCACAAGATCACCGTCGCCAAGACGGAGCACGGCACGGTGAGGGCCAGCGCCTCCTGGGCGTTCAAGGGCGATAAGATCAAGCTGACGGTCAAGCCCGACGACGGCTGGGTGCTGGCTAAGCTGGTGGTGCAGGATACGAGCCACACGGATATCGAGTGGACATACGAGGGCAACGGCGTCTATTCCTTCAAGATGGCCTCCACCAATGTGACCGTCACCGCCACCTTCGCGGAGACGGACCCCAAGGCGGAGGGCGGCGCCGGATCGGAGAATCCCTATAAGGATGTGGACCCGGAGAGCTATTACTATGACGCGGTGATGTGGGCGCACAACGCCGACCCGCAGATCACCAACGGCATGGATGCGACCCACTTCGGGCCCGAGGTCACCGCGACCCGCGCCCATGTGGTCACCTTCATCTGGCGGGCCATGGGCTGCCCGGAGCCGGAAGGAACGGAATGCCCCTTCGAGGATGTGGAGGAAACGGATTACTTCTACAAGGCGGTGCTTTGGGCGGTGGAACAGGGCATCGTGAAGGGGACGGATCCGACCCACTTCAGCCCGAAGCTGACCTGCTCCACGGCGCACATCGTGACCATGCTCTACCGCGCCCTTGGGGCCGGAACGGACGGCTGGTATGAGGAGGCCGGGGCCTGGGCCGAGGAGCTGGGCCTGATGGCGGACACGGGGCTCATCGTGAGCCCGGATGTGGACTGCCCCCGCAGCGTCATCGTGACCCTGCTCTATCGGACGCTGGGAAAGAAGTAAAACGACATAGGACGGGGAGGCACGGCGCCAGCCGTGCCTCCCTTTGCGTGGATGCGGCCCGTCTTCGTCCGCCGCAGCGGCAGGCTGCCCGGATTTTTTGTTGCAATCCCTCTGTCCAGGAGTTAAAATAATCTCATTATAAAAACCCGCAGGAAAGGAAATCCGTTCTATGGAAATTGCCGAAATCGCCTCCCTGGCCGGGAGGATCAAGGAAAACGTAGAAAAAGTCATCGTCAGCAGCGGCGACCACCTGGACCTGCTGCTCACGGCGCTCATCGCCGGGGGCCACGTGCTGCTGGACGACGTGCCCGGCACGGGCAAGACCGTCACCGCCAAAGCCCTGGCGAAGAGCCTGGGGGTGGATATGAAGCGCATCCAGTTCACCCCGGACCTGCTGCCCGGCGACGTGACGGGCATGAGCGTCTTCAACCAGAAGGAAAACACCTTCGAGTTCCGGGAGGGCCCTGCCTTTACCAACGTACTCCTGGCCGACGAGATCAACCGCGCCACCCCCCGCACCCAGAGCGCCCTGTTGGAGTGCATGGAGGAAAAGCAGATCACCGCCGACGGCGTGACGAAGGCCCTGGCGAAGCCCTTCTTCGTCATCGCCACCCAGAACCCGGTGGAGACCGGGGGCACCTTCCCCCTGCCGGAGGCCCAGCTGGACCGCTTCCTCATGCGCCTGCGCCCCGGCTATCCCGGCAGCGAGGGGGAGAAGCGCATCCTGGACCGATTCATCAACAACGACCCCCTGGCGGAGCTTGGCAGCGTCGCGAGCCGTGAGGAACTGATCGACGCCCAGGAGAGCTGCCCCAGGGTCCAGGTCTCCGATCCCATGCGCCATTACATCGTCTCCCTGACGGAGGCCACCCGGACCCCCGCGGACGTGAGCCTGGGGGTCAGCCCCCGCGGCATGCTGTGGATGCTCCGGGCCGCTCAGGCCTGGGCCGCCGTCCACGGGCGGGACTATGTGCTGCCCGACGATGTGAAGACCCTGGCGGTGCCCGTCTTCGCCCACCGGCTGGTGACCCGCTCCGGCTACGGCGCCGCCGAGCGGGCCGAGGAACTGATCCGGGACCTCACCAGGGCCGTGGCGGTGCCCTCCGAGGACCCCCAGGCGGAAAAGCTGCTGGAGAGCTGACATGACCCCCATCTGGATCATGGTCATCGTCGCCGTCCTGGCGATCGCACAGACCATTTACTACAACCACCGGGGCCTCCGCAAGGTGACCTACACCCGGCGCTTCAGCCGGGAGCGGGCCTTCGAGGGGGAGAAGGTGGAGCTGGTGGAGGTCCTCTCTAACGACAAGCTGCTGCCCGTGCCCTGGGTGCGGGTGGAATCCCGCATTTCCGGGGACCTGCAGTTCCGGCGGCAGGAAAACATGGGCCTCAGCATGGACCGCTTCCACAAGAGCCTGTTTTATCTGGGCTCCTTCAGCCGCATCACCCGGCGGCATGAGATCACCTGTCTCCACCGGGGCTATTTCGACTGCACCCTTGCCTCCGTCGTGGCGGGGGATCTGTTCGGCGTGGCCCATGACCGGGCGGATGTGACGGTGGATTCCCGCATTTTCGTCTATCCCGCCATCCTCAAGCCGGAGGAGCTGCCGGAGACCGCCCTGAAATGGCAGGGCGACGTGACGGTGCGCCGCTGGATATTGCCGGACCCCATCCTGGTCACCGGCATCCGGGCCTACCGCAGCGGCGACCCCCAGAAGGACGTGCATTGGCGGGCCACCGCCCGCACCGGAAGCCTGCAGGTCAAGCAGCGGGACTACACCGTGTCCCCCCGCGCCCTGCTGGTGCTCAACTGCCAGATCTCCGACCGGCAGATGGGCACGGCTCTGGAGCCCAAGGACGCGGAATATGTGGAGGGCGGCGTGCGCATCTGCGCCTCCCTGGCCTCCTGGTGCATCCGCAGCGGCGTAGACGTGGGCTTCCTCACCAACGGGGAGAGCGCCCTGCCGGACGTCGACCTGAATGTGCCGCCCCGCTGTTCCGACGCCCAGCTGGAGCGCATCCTGGAAGCCCTGGCGGTGCTGAAGATCCGAATGACCCTGGACCTCCATGTGCTGCTGGACCGGCAAATGGAGACCATGAGCGACATGGATATCCTCATCGTCTCCGCCTACTGGAGCGATATGCTGGAGGAGCGGGCCCGGAAGCTGCGGCAATTGGGGAACAGTGTCACCTGGCTCAAGATCGGAGGCGGCAAATGAAAACGGAAAAGATCGTCATCCGCATCATGAACCTCCTGCTGTCGGCCTTCTTCGCCTTCGGCATCCTCACCTTCCTGGAGCAGTTCAGCCGCACCGGCTGGCCCTGGTTCAGCCGCAGCCTCCGCTGCTGGCCCATCCTCCTCTGCTTCCTTGTGGGCTTCGTGGGGCGCGCCCTGCCCCGGTGGAAATATCCCCTGCTGGGCCTCAGCGTCCTTGTGGCCCTGGGGATCATGGTCCCCTTCTGGCCCTCCTTCGGCGGCCTGGACATCGCCTACCTGGTGTGCGCCGCCATCATGGGCGGGGTCCTCTTTATCCTGGGCCTCCGGGGCGAGGAGCCCTTCCCCTCCCGGGTGGCGGTGGCTTCGCTGCTGGTGTATCTGGGCTCCTGCCTCTATTTCTTCCTGGGAGACGCGGAGCTGCGGGATTTCCAGCCCCTGTGCTGGTGCGGTCTGGCGGCCTTCTGCCTGAGCCTTTACAGCTTCAATGCCGCCAGCCTCTATACCGGCGTCCACAACGCCAAGGGCGGCGAGACCATGGCCATCCCCTCCGGCATCCGGGGGCGGAACCTGGCGCTGCTGACGGTGTTCCTCGTCGCCGCGGTGCTGATCGGCAGCCTGGGAGTGCTCCACCGCTTCCTCTCCGGGGCCGGTCAGTGGGTGGTGAGCGTCTTTGCCGGCTTCCTCCGCTTCATGGCGGGCCTGGGGGGCGGCAGCGGCATGATGACCCCCTCCTCCGCCACCCCCGAGCCGGAGGAGACGGAAGGACCCGGCCTGGCGGGCATCGTGGAGGACGGGGACCCCACCGTGGTCATCTTCTACGGCATCCTCCTGGGCGTGTGCGCCATTCTTTTCTTCCTGCTGGCCTACGGCTTCATCAAGGAGGGGAAAAACGGCGGCGCGGGCCACCGCTTCGCCGACTGGGTGCGGGGCCTGTTCCGCACGCGGGAGATATTGGAATATGAGGACGACGTGGAGCGCACCGGCGACCTGAAGACCATGCTGGCCGAGAGCGGCAAGCGGGCAAAGAAGTGGCTGAACCGGCTGCGGGAAAAGCCGGAGCGCTTTGAGGATATGCCCGACGACCGCTACCGCATCCGCTTTGCCTACAAGGCCCTGCTGAAATCCGGCCGCGTCGCCGGGTGGACCCCCTCCGCCACACCCAAGGAGGTGGGCGGGAAAATGCAGACCCAGGCCCTGGTGGATATGACGGAGGCCTACTGTGCCGCCCGCTATGATCTGGAAAGGGACGTGACGCCGGCGCAGGCAGCCACGGCAAAGGCGGCCATTCAGGCCCTGCAAAGGAGAGGAAAATGAGCTTCTGCACCGTAGGCGCGGACGTGGGGGGAACCCATGTGCGCCTTGCCCTGCTGACGCCGGAGGGGAAGCTGGAAAACCTGCGGAAGCTTCCCAGGGCCGAGGTCATGCCCGACGCCGACCCCTGCTGTTTTGGGGAAGTCCTGCGGGACTATATCCGGGACTGCGGCGAAAAAGTGACCGCCGCCGCCGCGGGCATCCCCGGCACCCTCAGCCGGGACTGCCGCCGGGTGCTGAACGTGCCCAACATCCCCGCCCTCAACGGCCTGATGCTCGCCGACGAGCTGACGGAGCGCGCCGGGGTGCCGGTGAAGCTGGAAAACGACACGGTCATGCTCCTCAGCGGCGACGTGCACCGCATGGGCCTGCCGGAGACGGGCCTTCTCCTGGGGGTCTACATCGGCACCGGCCTGGGCAGCGCCGTGTTTTACGACGGGAAGCCCCTCCGGGGCAAGAACAGCCTCAATGAGCTGGGCCATTTCCCCCTGCCGGGGCGAAAGGAGAAGTGCTCCTGCGGCAACGTGGGCTGCGCGGAAAACCTGGTCTCCGGCCGCTATCTCCAGGCGCTGCGGGCGGAAAAATGGCCGGATACCCATATTTCCCGGCTGTTCCCCGCCATGGCCGGATCAAGGGAGCTGGAAGAATTCATAGATACCGCCGCCTGCCTCCTGGCAGGGACGGTGAACCTTCTGGACCCGGAGGTGCTGGTGATCGGGGGCGGCGTCCCCGCCATGGAGGGCTTCCCCAGGGAAGCGCTGCTCCGTGCCCTGCGGGAAAAGACCATGCACCCCCAGCCCTCGGAAAACCTGGAGGTCGTCTGGTCCGAGGGAGCGGACGACACCGGCGCTCTGGGGGCGGCCTGGATGGCGCGAAAATAGGATATGGAAAAGAAAAACCAGGGGAAGATTTCCGGGGAAATCTTCCCCTGACCCTTTTTAACCGGCCGTTTCTGTGATATCATATAAAAATCATCGGGATATGAGAGAAAGGGGGGACGATGGGATGCTGAAGCTGGTGCTGGGCGCCGCGGGCAGCGGGAAGACGAAGCGCGTCTGCGAGGAGATTCGGGACCGGATGGCGGATACTGCCGGCATGGTGCTGCTGACACCGGAGCAGCAGTCCCATCGGGCGGAGCGGCGGCTGGCCGCCGTCTGCGGCCCCCGGCTGAGCCTCTGCGGCGAGGTGCTCAGCTTCACCCGGATGTACAGCCGTGCCGCCGTGGAGCTGGGCGGCCTGGCGGACCCCCTGCCGGACAGGGGCGGAAGGCTGCTGCTCATGGCCCTTGCCCTGGAGGAGGTGGGACCCAAGCTCCGCCGCTTCGGGGAACGGAACCGCCGGGCGGATTTCCTGCGCCGCCTGATGGCCACGGCGGAGGAACTGCAGAGCGCCATGACCACCCCCGACGACCTCCGCGCCGCGGCGGCCAAGGCCGCCGGCACCATCGGGGAGAAGCTGGAGGACATGGCCCTGGTGATGGAAGCCTGGGAGGCGGTGCAGATCCGCCAGCTGGGGGACTGCCGGGATGCCGCGGGCAGGCTGGCGGACGGGATCACCGCCTGCAGCGTGGGGTCCGGCGGCGTCTGGGCCGACGGGTTCACCGATTTCACCGCCCGCGAGCTGGCGGTGCTGGAGGGCATCCTCCGCCGTGGCACGGACCTCACCGTGGCCCTGACCCTGGGAGAGGGAGAGGAGGCGCGCTTCGCCGTGCCGGAGGGCGCCTTCCGCAGCCTTGCGGAGATGGCCCGCCGCCTGGGAACGGAGCTGCAGGTGGAGCGCCTGCCCGCCCCGGAGCCGGACGCCATCCGTTATCTGGCGGAAAACCTGGACCGGTATGACGCCCCGCCTTTTGCCGGCGAGGGCGGCGGCGCGGAGGTCTGCCGCATGGATTCCTTCAGCGGGGAGTGCCGCTGGGCCGCCGCCCGCATCCGGGAATTGATGATGGAGGACGAGAGCCTCCGCTATTCGGATTTCGCCGTGGCGGTCCCCGGCTTCGAAAGCCGCCGGAGCGTGCTGGCCGCCGTATTCCGGGCCTATGGGCTGCCCATCTATGTGGAGGAGGCCGAGCCCTTCGCCCCCAGCGGCCCGGCCGTCTATGTGCTGGAAGCCCTGCGCACCGTGACGGAGGGCTGGCGGGCCGGGAACCTGATCCGCTGCCTCAGGACCGGCTTCGGCCCCCTGAGCGCCGGGGAGACGGACGAGCTGGAAAATTATGCCCTCACCTGGAACCTACGGGGGGAGGGCAGCTGGCGGCAGACGGAGCCCTGGGACCTGAGCCCGGAGGGCTATGGGGACGCCGCCGATTCCGACGGGGAGACCCTAAGACGCCTCAGCGACATCCGGGACCGGGCGGCGGCCCCCTTCGGCCGCCTGGCCGACGCTCTGCGGGAGAGCGCGCCGGCTTCCGCCCTGCTTGCCGCTCTGGGGGATTTCCTGGCGGAGACCGGCGTGGGGGAGGCGCTGCGGCTGCGGGCCGCCGGACTGGAGGAAAAGGGCGACGCCGCCGGCGCCGCTGCCTGCGTGCGCCTTTGGAGCGCCCTGACGGAATGCCTGGAGGAGATGAACGACCTCCTGGGGAACGTGCGTCTCAGCGGCGAGGAATTCACCCGGCTGCTGGAGCTGCTGTTCCGGGAGCGGGAGGTGGGCTCCATCCCCGCCGCCCTGGACTGCGTGAGCCTGGGCAGCCCCCAGCGGCTGCGCTTCCGCCAGCCCCGGGTGCTGCTGGTGCTGGGGGCGGACGACGAGCATCTGCCCGGCCAGACGATGAGCCCCGGCCTCTTTTCCCCGGAGGAAAAGCGGACCCTGACGAGCCTGGGCATCCGCCTGGACCGGGATTCGGACGAGGAGCTGACCCGGCCCCTGCTGGAGCTGTATCTGCTGACGGCCGCCCCCAGAGAGCGGCTGCTGGTGAGCTGGAGCGGGGGAGAGGGCGTCCGTCCCAGCGTGCTGGCAGAGCGGGCCATGACCCTGCTGGGCGCGCCCCTGACCACGGAGGAAACGCTGAAGGGGCGGCACCTGGCCGCTTCGCCCCTGAGCGCGCTGTCCCTGGCTCTGGGGCAGGGACCCTGGGCGGAGGCCGCGCGCGCCTGCCTGCCCCCGGAGAAGCTGGAGGAGGCGCGCGCCGCCGCCGCGCAGACCCACGCGCCCCTGGAAAGCGCCACGGTGCGGAAGCTCTACGGGTCTGTCCTGCGCCTGACCCCCTCCCGCGCGGAGCGTTATTATCAGTGCTCCTACCGCTATTTCCTGGAATACGGCCTGCGCCTCAGGGAGCGCAAGGCGGCGCAGTTTGCCGCTCCCCAGCGGGGCAGCTTTTTCCACTATCTGCTGGAGAACGTCTGCCGGGAGGTGCGCTCCGGGGGCGGCTTCGCCGCCGTCACAGGGGAAATGCTGCGCGGCCTCACGAGGAAATACGCCGAAGCCTACGCCGAAGAAAGCTTCAGGCCCGCCCAGCTCCGGGACAAGCGCTTCCTCTATCTTTTCCGCCGCCTTTGCGACACGGCGGAGAACATCGTGCTGGAAATGGCCGAGCAGCTGGCGGCGGGGGACTTTATCCCCCTGGATTTCGAGCTGGATATCTCCGACCGGGGCGGGGAGCTGCCCCCCCTGGATCTGGGGGGCATCCTGGTGGAGGGCAAGGTGGACCGGGTGGACGGCTGGAGCGAGGGCGACAAGCTCTATCTCTGCGTGGCGGACTACAAGTCCGGCCCCAAGGAATTCCGCCTGTCGGATGTTTGCGAGGGCCAGACCATCCAGATGCTCATCTATCTTTTCCTCCTGAAAGCGGAGGGGACGCAGCGCTACGGAAAGCAGATCGTTCCCGGCGGCGTGCTCTATCTTCCCGCCAGGGACAAGGCGGTTCCCCTCCCCCGCAGCAGCACGGAGGAGGAGATCCGCAAGGCCAGGGCCGACGAGCTGAAGATCAGCGGCCTCCTGCTGGATGATCTCCCCATGCTCCGGGCCAGGGACCGCTCGGAGCCGCCGAGATATCTCCCCGTCACCTTCAAGGACGGCGTTCCCGTGAAGGGCGTGGCGGACGGAAAGCAGATGGACCGGCTGGAGGCGTTCGTGCGCAGCCTGCTGCTGCGCATGGGTCAGGAGCTGCGCGCCGGGAAAGCGGAGCCCAGCCCTCTGGCCCACACCCCCGCCGAGGACCCCTGCCGCTACTGTGAATACGGCCGGGTCTGCGGCTTTGATCCCCAGCGGCAGGAAAAGCGGCTGGTGAAAAAGCTGACGGACGGGGAATTCTGGGAGCTGGCGGAAAGAGAGGCGCAGCATGGCTGAATTCCATCTGACGGAAGCCCAGGCCGCAGCCGTGGAGCACCACGGCGGCGCGCTGCTCATCTCCGCCGGAGCGGGCAGCGGCAAAACGCGGGTGCTGGTGGAGCGGCTGCTGGCGCGCATCGCCCGGGGCGGGAACATCGACCGCTTTCTCATCATCACCTACACCCGCGCCGCCGCCTCCGAGCTCCGCTCCCGCATCCTCAGCGCCCTGCGGGACCGGCTGCGCGCCGGCGGCAGTCCCCACCTGCAGCGGCAGCTCCTGCTGCTGCCCCAGGCCCGGATCGGCACCATCCATTCCTTCTGCTCTGCCGTTCTGCGGGAAAACGCCCACCTGGCGGACATCCGCCCGGATTTCCGCCTCCTGGAGGGGGCGGAGGAGCGCGTGCTGCGCAAGGAGACCCTGCAGGAACTCCTGGCGGAACGCTATGAGAGCCTCACCCCCGGCTTTCAGGCTCTGGTGGACGCCCTCAGCAGCGGCGAGAGCGACCAGGCCCTCTCCGACGTGGCGCTGGAAACCTACGACGCCGTTTTGAGCCACCCGGACCCCGACGCCTGGCTTGCCGGACAGGCGGAGAGTACCGTGTCCTTTGCCGACGCGGGGGAGACCCTGTGGGGCAGGACCCTGCTGGAGCGGTCAAAGCGGCAGACCCGCTTCTGGCAGGGGCAGCTGGAAGCCCTTTTGGAAGAACTTCGCGCCGAGCCCAGGGTGGAGGCGGGCTACGGGCCCTCCCTGCGGACCACCCTGGAGGACCTGGGAGAATTCGCCCTGGCCCTGGAGGCGGGCTGGGATGCCGCCGCGGCCTTCGAGGGCGTCCGCTTCCCGGCGCTGCGGGGCTACCGGGGCATCGGGGATAATCCCGCGGCGGCGCGCGCAAAGGCCGTCCGCGAGGCCTGCAAGGATACCGTGGAGCGCCTGGAATCGTTTTTTGCGGAGGACAGCGCTGCCCACGCCGAGGATATGGCGGCCGTCAGCCCCGTGACGGGTCAACTGCTGGCCCTGGTGCGGGATTTTTCCCGGGCTTACGCCGCGGAAAAGCGGCGGCGGGGGCTGCTGGACTTTTCCGACCTGGAGCATCTGGCCCTGCAGCTGCTGACGGAGGAGGACCGGAAGACCCCCTCCCTCCTGGGGAGAGAGCTGAGCCGCCGCTTCGATGAGATACTGGTGGATGAATATCAGGATGTGAACCGGGTGCAGGACCGCATCTTCTTCGCCGTCAGCGCCGGGGGCGAAAACGTCACCATGGTGGGGGACGTGAAGCAGTCCATCTACCGCTTCCGCCTGGCGGACCCCCGCCTGTTCCTGCAGAAGTACGACAGCTATGCCGCCAACCCGGCTCCCGGCCAGGGAAAGCGCATCCTGCTGCCGGAGAATTTCCGCTCCGACGCCCATATCCTGCGGCCGGTGAATGAATTCTTCTCCGCCGTCATGTCCCAGGAGCTGGGAGAGCTGCATTACGGCGAAGCGGAAGCCCTGAAGCCCGGCTCCGGCGCACCGGACACGCCGGAGGCCTTCCGGCTGTTCGTCACGGACGAGACAGAGGGGCCGGATACGGAGGAGGAAGCCGTTGCCGGCTACATTTCCCACCTCCTGCAGAGCGGCGTGACCGTGCCGGAAGGGGAAGCTTCCCGGCTCCTGAGGCCCGGGGACGTGGCCGTCCTGCTCCGCTCGGCCAAGGGCCGGGACGGGGCCTATGCGGAAGCGCTCAAGCGCCTTGGCATCCCCGCCGTCTGCCTCAAATCCACCGACGATCTGGAGGCGAGACCCGAGGTGCGCTGGGCCCTGAGCCTCCTGGAGATCATCGACAATCCCCGGCAGGATATCCCCCTGCTGGCGGCCCTGCGCAGCCCGGTATTCCGCTTCACGGAGGACCGGCTGGCGGAAATCCGCTGCCATCGCCGAAAGGGACCCTATTTCGACGCCCTGACCGCTGCAGCCGCGGCGGAGGAAGCGGACTGCCGAAGCATGCTTTCGACGCTGGAGCGCTGGCGGGAGCGAAGCGCCCTTGTCCCCGCGGAGGAGCTTCTCTGCGAGCTCTGCGCGGAAACGGGCCTGCGGGCCCTGGCGGAGGCGAGGGAAAAGGGCAGCGCCGCCAATCTGGACGCCCTCATCGCCGCCGCCCACGATTTCGCCGAGGGCGGACGGCCGGACCTGGGCAGCTTCCTCGGCTGTCTGCGGGAGGCCAGAGAGCCGGGGAAAGCGGCCCTGACCGCCCTGCCCGGCGGGGGCGAGGGCGTCGTCGTCACCACTATCCACGCTTCAAAGGGCCTGGAATACCCGGTGGTGATCCTGGCGGACCTGATGCGCCGCTTCAACCTGCGGGATTTGACCAAGAGCCTGCTGGTGCACCCCGACCTGGGGGTGGGGGTGAAGCGGACCGACCGGGACCGCGGCATCACCTACACCACCCTGCCCCGCATGGCCATCGCGGAGCAGCTCCGCGCCGAAAGCCTCAGCGAGGAGCTGCGGATCCTCTATGTGGCCATGACCAGGGCAAAGCAGCACCTTGCCCTCTTCTGCCGGGTGAAGGACCGGGAAAAGGCCGCTTCGAAGCATGCCTCCGGCGCCGGTCTTCCCCTGCCACCGGAAGTGCTGGAAAAGGCCTCCAGCCCCGGCAGCTGGCTTCTCATGGCCTCCCTGGCCCTGGGTGGTCAGGGGGACTGGGCCTGGCGCAGCCCCCCCGCGGGGGAGAGCGCCGCAGCCCGGGAGGCGTCGGAGGAGAAACCCGAGGAGCGCGTCGATCCCGCCCTGGTGCGCTTAAGGCTGGACTGGAAGTATGGCCGGAGCGCGGACACCCGCCTCCCCAGCAAGCTCACCGCCACCTCCCTGCGCACCGGCTTCGCTGCCGTGGAGGCGGCGGAGGGGGCCTCCCAGCTGCGACGGCGCCGCTATTCCCCGGAGGATTTCCCGCCGCCGGTCCTGCGGGAGAAGAAAACGCTGGACGCCTCGGAAAGGGGCAGCGCCGTGCATCTTGCCATGCAGTATGCGGACCTGGATCGCTGCGTCACCTTGTCGGGGGCGGCGGAAGCCCTGGCGGAGCTGGGGCGGAAGCGGCTGCTGACGGAGCAGCAGTGCGCGGCGGTGGACCCGGCGAAGCTCCATGCCTTCTGCGTCAGCGGCGTCATGGCCGAGGCGCGGAGGGGAAGCATCCACCGGGAATTCAAGTTCTCCCTCCTGGCCCCTGTCAGGGAATTTCTGGGCGAGGGAGAGGGGGAGACCCTCCTGCAGGGCGTGGTGGACCTCTGGAGCGAGCTGCCGGAGGGCATCCTTCTGGTGGATTACAAGACCGACCGGGTGACGCCGGAGACCATGGAAGCCCGCGCCGAAGAATATAAGCCCCAGCTCCGGGCCTATGCCTGGGCCCTGGAGCGCATCACGGGAAAGAAGGTCCTGCGCCGGATGATCTGGTTTTTCGCCGCCGGGCAGGCTGTCGAAGTACGGAAAAGCGAGGACGAAGGATGAAAAACGTATGTTTGCTGGATGGCGCCATGGGCACGGAGCTGATGAAGCGGGGCATCCCCACGCCCCGTTTCCCGGAGCGGGTGAACCTGACGGAGCCGGAAGCGGTGCAGGCCATCCACCGGGATTATATCGAGGCGGGGAGCCGCCTCGTTTATGCCTGCACCTTCGGGGCCAATCCCCTGAAGGCCAGGGGCGAGGATGTGGCCCCCGTGATCCGGGCGGCCCTCGCAAACGCAAGGGCCGCCGCCGGGGATCGGGCGCGGGTGGCCCTGGACGTGGGGCCCCTGGGCCAGCTGCTGGAGCCCTACGGGGACCTGGAGGAAGCTTCGGCCGGGGATGCTTTCCGGGCGGTGTTCGCCGCCGGAGAGAGCGCCGACCTGGTGGTGCTGGAGACCTTTTTTGACCTGACGGAGCTGCTGCTGGCCCTGGAGGCCGCCCGGGAGGTGCTGCCGGATAAACCGGTCTTTGCCACCATGACCTTCCAGCAGAGCGGGCGCACCCTCACGGGGGTCGGCGTGGAGGAGATGGCCCGGCGCCTGGAGGAAGCCGGCGCGGCGGCGGTGGGCCTCAACTGTTCCCTGGGCCCCGCGGAAGCCCTGCCCCTGGCGCGGGTCCTGCGGGAGAGCACGTCCCTGCCCCTCATCGTCAAGCCCAACGCGGGCATGCCGGACCCGGTCACCGGGGCCTATCCCATGGACGCCGCCGCCTTTGCCGCGGCCATGGAGCCCATCCTGCGCCTGGGGGTGCAGTATGCCGGGGGCTGCTGCGGCACGGACCCGGACTATATTCGGAATCTGGCGAGGTTAGGGGAATGAACCTGAGCGCGATCATCTTCATGGTGCTGACCATGCTGGCGGCGGTTTTCCTGTCCGTGCGCATGTTCGACGCCAACCCTGAACGGCTGGAGCCGGAGCGGGACGCTTCCGGGCTGGAAAAGCCCCTGCTGCGCTTCCACAAGCCCGGCTGCGTCACCAAAGCCGACCTGCCGCCCCTGCTGATCATCACCCTGGCCGCTGCCGTGCTGGCCTTCCTCAACCTGGGGGATACGAAGGGCGTCACCTCCTGGCATACCTTTCGGAATTCGGGCGAGAAGGCCGAACTGATCCTCCCGGAGGAGACGGAGCTGGGAAGCGTGGGCTATTATTCCGGGGCCACCGTGGGCAGCTACCGGCTCAGCTGGTCCGCCGACGGGGAAACCTGGACCGACGCCACCCTGGAGCAGACCTATGTGGACGTGCTGAAATGGCATTATTTCCAGCCGGAGGAGCCCTTCGGCAGGGTGAAGCGCCTCCGCATCACCGCCCTGCGGGGAGATACGACCCTGGGGGAGGTGGCCCTTTGGGATGCACAGGGCAGGCGGCTGGCTTTCCAGAGCGAGACCACGGCTGTCGGCGACGAGCAGGACCGGGTGCCGGAGGAGGAGAGCTGGCGCAACAGCAGCTATTTCGATGAGATCTACCATGCCCGCACCGCCTGGGAGCATCTGACGGACCATAAGGTCTATGAGATCACCCATCCCCCTCTGGGAAAGGAGATCATCGGCCTGGGCATCCGCATCTTCGGCATGACCCCCTTCGGCTGGCGCTTTTCCGGGGCGCTGTTCGGGGTGCTGCTCCTGCCGGTCCTGTATATCTTCCTGAAGCTGATGCTGGGCAGCACCGCGGCGGCCTGGTGCGCCACCGCCGTCTACGCCCTGGATTTCATGCGCTTCAGCCAATCCCGCATCTCCACCATCGACACCTACAGCGTCTTTTTCACCCTGCTGATGTATTTTTTCTTCTATCTCTACTATACCCAGCCCTGGGACACGCCCCTCCGGCGCACCCTGCTGCCCCTGGGCCTCAGCGGGGCCTGCTTCGCCCTGGGGGCGGTGAGCAAGTGGACGGGCATCTTCGCCGGGGGCGGGCTGGCGGTGCTCTGGGCGCTCCGGCAGGGAGAGCGGCTGCGCCGCCGGGGCTTCCGGCAGGAGCTGATGAGCTATTTCCTCCCCACGATCGCCTGGAGCTGCGTGTTTTTCCTTCTGTTCCCCGTGCTGGCCTACTATGTCTTCTATGCCCCCTACGCCAGGGCCCAGGGAGTCAGCATGCGCAGCGCGGAATACCTGAAGCTGATCCTGGACAACATCAAATATATGTATAACTACCACAGCGGCCTGGAGGCGACCCATCCCTATGAATCCCGGTGGTGGATGTGGGTGCTGGACGTGCGCCCCATCCTCTATTATCTCCACTATTTCGACGACGCCTATCAGGTGAAGGCCGCCATCGGCGCCTGCGGCAATCCCCTGTTCTGGTGGACGGGCCTGGGGGCTATGGCCGCCATGGCGGTGAAGGGCGTCCGGGGGGACCGGATGGCCTGGTTCATCCTGGCGGGCTACCTCAGCTGCCTTTTGCCCTGGGTCACGGTGGAACGCTGCGCCTTCATCTATCACTATTTCCCGGCCACGGTCTTTCTGGCCCTGGCCCTGGGCCGCTGCCTGCGGGACTGCCAGCGCCGCAGCCTCACCCGCCGCGACCGCACCGGGATCGCCATGGTCCTGGGCTGCGCCCTCCTTTTCGGCCTGTTCTATCCCGTCCTCAGCGGCCTTACCTATACCGCAGCTTACGGCAACGCCCTTCTGCGCTGGTTCGGGGGATACTGGCCGTTCTGAGCGTCAAATCGCAATCGCTTCGCTGGATTGCGATTTGAGAAGGGTTTGCGCTTCGCTACCCGCGCGTTCTTATTCGCTGGAATAGCGGGTATCCGCGCTCACGCGAATACCCGCAAGATTCCGGCGAAACGTCCTTTTCAAAATGGAAGCACCGCTTCCATTTTGAGAGAGGAGGAGCAGAGGAATGCGTGAGCTTTAGCCCTTAGGGCTGAAGCGAACGACAGGAAGCTTGCGACGATGAAGTCCGCTCCGCGAGAGGTATTTTTTGCGAGGCGCATGTCCCCGCGAAAAATGATTCCGACTCTATTCGCATCTGCGGATGCGAACTCTGCGAGGCTTTTTGCGCCTCAATAAACAAGACCATATAAAGGAGAGATACTGTCATGATTGCACTGGGAAGCGACCACGGGGGCTATGCCCTCAAGGAGGAGATCAAAAAGCATCTGACGGAAAGGGGCGTCCCCTTCACCGACTTCGGCACCGATTCCGAGGCCAGCTGCGACTATCCCGTCTATGCCGCGCTGGTGACGAAGGCCGTCAGTTCCGGCGAGGCGGAAAAGGGCATCCTCTGCTGCGGCACCGGCATCGGCATGTCCATGGCGGCCAACAAGGTCAAGGGCATCCGCTGCGCCTGCTGCGGGGACTGCTTTTCCGCGGAGATGACCCGCCGCCACAACGACGCCAATGTCCTGGCCCTGGGCGGGAGGGTGACCGGCCCCGGTCTGGCGCTGAAGATCGTGGACCTGTTTCTGGATACGCTCTTCGAGGGAGGGCGGCACCAGCGCCGGGTGGATATGGTCATGGCGATGGAGACTTGAAACTTTCCGTAATTGTTACGGAAAATCGAAGCGGAAAGCCGCTTTCCGCCTTGCCTTTTTCTGTCTTTTTTTGTAAAATGATACTATCCCCGGAAATTTTCTCGCAAAATGGGAGGTGCGGCGATGCAAGCATACGGTGGCTGGCGTGTCGGCAAATGCGACCGCGCGGCGGCAGATGCGATCTGGAAGTCCGGCTGCTGCCGGCGGCTTACTGCCGCGCTTCTCACTTCCCGCGGGGTGCGGACGCCGGAAGAAGCGGCCAGCTTCCTGCGGGAGGACACGGGCCTGTTCCACGATCCCATGACCATGAAGGATATGGACAAGGCCGTGGCGCGCATCCGCGCCGCGGTGGAGAAGAAGGAGACCGTGGGGGTCTACGGCGACTATGATGTGGACGGCATCACCGCCACCGCCCTCATGACCTCCTGGTTCCGGCAGCAGGGGCTGCGCTGCGTCCCCTACATCCCGGAGCGGCTGACGGAGGGCTACGGCATCAGCGAGGAAGCGCTCGCTTCCCTGGCCGCCCGGGGGGTGACCCTGCTGGTGACGGTGGACTGCGGTGTGACGGCCCTGAGCCAGGTGGAACGCGCCGCCGTGCTGGGCATGGACGTGGTGGTGACGGACCACCACGAGTGCGTGGGGGATCTGCCCGCCGCCGTCGCGGTGGTGGACCCGCACCGGAAGGACGACGACTATCCCTTCAAGGGCCTGGCAGGCGTGGGGGTGGCCTTCAAGCTGCTTTCCGCCCTGGAGGGGCCCGGCGCGGAGGAGATGCTGCTGGAGCGTTACGGCGAGCTGACCGCTCTGGGCACCATTGCGGACATCATGCCCGTCACCGGGGAGAACCGGGTGCTGATCCGCCGGGGCATCTGGATGCTGCGCAGCAGGGAATCCGCCGGGCTGGACAGCCTGATGGCGGCCATCTATGTGGATAAAAAACGCATTTCCGGCACGGATATCAGCTTTTCCCTGATCCCCAAGCTCAACGCCGCCGGGCGCATGGGCAGGGTTCAGGTGGCCTTCGACCTGCTCATGGCCCAGGACCGGCGGGAAGCCCAGCGCCTGGCCGGGGAGCTCTGCGCCATGAACACGGAGCGGCGGACCGTGGAGGACCGGGTCTTCCGGGAAGCGCTGGAGATGCTGGGGGATACCCGGCATCCGGAGGAGCCCATCGTCCTGGCCTCGGAAAACTGGCATCACGGGGTCAGCGGCATCGTGGCCTCCCGCCTGGCGGAGAAATTCGGCGTCCCCGCCGTTATCATCTGCCTGGAGGGGGAGGAGGGCCGGGGCTCCTGCCGCAGCTACGGGGATTTCGGCATCTTCGATGCCCTGGACGACGCCAGGGACGAGCTGACCAGCTTCGGCGGCCATGAGCTGGCCGCGGGGCTGACCCTGCGGCGCGACCGGGTGGACGCTCTGCGCAGGCGCCTGGGGGAATATTACCGCGCCCACGAGGGAGAGCGGTCCCAGCAGCATATCCTCATCGATTTCTGCGTGGAGGACCCCACCTATCTGACCCTGGAGGAGATCGACGCGCTGAAGCTCATGTCCCCCTGGGGCGTGGGCAATCCGCCCCCGATCCTCTGCATGCGGGACGTGGTGGCCGAGGCCCTGATCCCCATCGGGGGTGACCGGCATCTGAAGCTGGTGGGGGTGAAAAACGGCCTGCGGTTCGACTGCGTGTTCTTCGGGGTCTCCGTCCGGGAGCTGGGCGTCCACCCCGGCAGCCTGGTGGACCTGGCCTTTGAGCCGGGCATCAACGATTTCCGCGGAAACCGGACCGTGCAGCTGCTTCTCCGGGATGTGCGCCCCAGCCGCATGCCGGGGGACCCCAGCGTGGGCATGGCGCGGCGTTTCCGCGCCGGGCAGCGGCTGCTGCCCATGGAGCGGGCCATCCTCCTGCCGGACCGCAGCGACATGGGCCGCGTCTGGCGCTATCTCACCCGGCGCTCCCGCCGCTTCGACGAGGAGACGGACACCCTCCTGCCGGATATCGCCCTGCGCTCCGGCGTGCCGGTGCCCGGGCGGGTGCTGGTGTGCCTGTGGGTGCTGGATGAGCTGGGCCTGATCCGCCTGACGGAGACGGAGGGCGTCATGGAGATCACCATTCCCCGTTATGAGGGAAAGGCGGACCTGGGCCGATCCGCGCTGCTGCAAAAACTGCGCTGATACGAGGATCCGATAGAAGCACGAGGATATAGACGCACATGAACGAGGATGTCAAACGTATCGACGGCGCGGTGCCCTCCCCCGATTCCGCCAAGGCGGACGACATGGAGCGGCTCTATGCCGAGCTGGTGGAGAAGACCCTCCACTACAATCCCAATCTGGACAGGGACCGGCTCCGCCGGGCCTATGAGTTCGCGCGGGACAAGCACGGCAGCCAGCTTCGGAAGGACGGTTCCCCCTATATCTCCCACCCCCTGGCCGCCGCCAGTATCTGCGCGGGCATGGGGCTGGACGAGGACAGCATCATCGCCTGTCTGCTCCACGACACGATCGAGGACACGGACGCCACCCATGAGGAGGTCTCCAAGCTTTTCGGCAGCGAGGTGGCGGACCTGGTGGAGGGGGTCACCAAGCTGACGCGGGTGGTCTACACCACCAAAGAGGAAGCGCAGATGGAAAATCTGCGCAAGATGCTGCTGGCCATGTCCAAGGACATCCGCGTCATCCTCATCAAGATCGCCGACCGGCTCCACAATATGCACACCATGAATTTCCAGTCCGAGGCCAAACGGCGGGAAAAGGCCCTGGAGACCATGGAGATCTATGCGCCCCTGGCCCACCGGCTGGGCATGCAGCGGGTCAAATGGGAGCTGGAGGACCTGAGCCTCATTTATCTGGACCCCATCGGCTATCAGGAGATCGTGGTGCAGCTGGACGCCCGCATGGAAGAACTCACCGAGTTCATGGACAGGATCCAGGATCGCATCCGGCAGCGGATGAGCGAGTGCGGGGTCAATTGCGAGGTTTCGGGAAGACTGAAGCATATCTACAGCATCTACCGTAAGATGATGGCCCAGAACAAGAAATTCAACGAGATTCTGGACCTCTGCGCCTTCCGGGTGATCGTGGACAGCGTGCCCGACTGCTACAATGTCCTGGGGCAGATCCACGAGCTCTACACTCCCATCCCCGGCCGCTTCAAGGATTACATCGCCACCCCCAAGCCCAATATGTACCAGTCCATCCACACCTCCGTCATCGGCTCCGAGGGCATCCCCTTCGAGGTGCAGATCCGCACGCGGGAAATGCACCACACGGCGGAATACGGCGTGGCGGCCCACTGGAAGTATAAGGACGGCATCCAGGGCAAGGCCGACGAGGAGAAATTCGCCTGGATCCGCAGCCTGCTGGAGGCCCAGCAGGATACGGACGCGCCGGAATTCATCTCCGAGCTCAAGGTGGATATGTTCGCCGACGAGGTTTTCGTCTTCACCCCCAAGGGGGACGTCATCAATCTCCCCGCCGGGGCAACTCCCATCGACTTCGCCTATTCCATCCACTCCCAGGTGGGCAACCATATGACCGGGGCCAAGGTCAACGGGCGCATCGTCTCCTTCGACCGGGTGCTGGAAAACGGGGACATCGTGGAGGTCAGCACCTCCCCCAGCTCCAAGGGTCCCGCCCGGGACTGGATCAGCATGGCCAAAAGCGCCACGGCCCGCACCAAGATCCGCCAGTGGTTCAAGAAGGAGAAGCGGGAGGAGAACATCCAGCGGGGCAAGGCGGCCATGGAGGCGGCGCTGAAGCACGCCGGCCTGCCGCAGGACCTGCTCTACGACCAGGAGGTCATGCCGGCGGCGCTGAAAAAGCTGGCGGTCACCTCCCTGGACGATATGTTCGCCGCCGTGGGCTACGGGGGCATGACCACCGTCCGCTGCCTGAACCGCATCAAGGAAGAAGCCGCCAGGACGCAGAAGGAAAACAAGGTCCAGCCCGAGGACCTGCTCACCAAGGAGCCGGAAAGGAAGCCGACCGGCGTCCAGGGTGTGCTGGTGGGGGACCTGGATAATTTCCTGGTGAAATTCTCCCGCTGCTGCACCCCCGTGCCGGGGGACGGCATCGTGGGCTTCATCACCAAGGGCTACGGCGTGTCCATCCACCGGCAGGACTGCGTGAACTACCGCAAGGCCGCCGCGGACGCGAAGGAGAGCGGCCGCTGGGTGCCCGTCCAGTGGGGGGATACCGGCGCGCAGCAATATACCGCCGCCCTCACCATCACCGCCGAGGCCCGGCAGAACCTGATCCTGGATATCGTCACCGCCCTGAATGCGGACAAGGTGGGGGTCACCTCCATGAACATCCGGGAGCTCAGCGACGGCGGGGCCGTGGCTCTGCTCACCGTGCTGGTGAAGGACCTGGAGACCCTCCTGGGGGCCATGCGCCATCTGCGGGGCATCCGCAGCGTGCGGGATGTGGTGCGTCCCGGAACCGAGGTTACGAAGGAGAGCTGGTAACATGCGGGCAGTGGTAACAAGGGTTTCCTCCGCCTCCGTCACCGTGGAGGGGCGGACCGTGGGACAGATCGGGACGGGATATCTGGTGCTTTTGGGCATCAGGACCGGCGACGGGGAGGCCCAGGCGGAAAAGCTGGCGGAAAAGATCACCGGCCTCCGCGTCTTCGAGGACGAATCCGGGAAGATGAACCGGGGCCTCAGCGACGTGGGGGGGAGCCTGCTGGTGGTGAGCCAGTTCACTCTCTACGGCAACTGTAAGCACGGGCGCCGGCCGGAATTCCTGCAGGCGGCCAAGTCCGCCGAAGCGATCCCCCTCTATGAATTCTTCCTGCGCCGCTGCCGGGAGCGGGGGTACACGGTGGAAACGGGTCAGTTCGGCGCGGAGATGCTCGTCGCCTCGGTGAACGACGGCCCTGTGACGCTGATCCTGGACACGGAGACACTATGACAATCAAATCGAACCCGCTTCGCTGGGCTTCGATTTGAAGGGGATTGCGCTGCGCTCCCCGCACTCGCTTCGCTCGCACAGTCCGCTCCGCGAGAAGTATTTTTTGCCCGGCGCATGTCCGTGCAAAAAATGATTCCGATTTTTTCGCACCTGCGGGCGCGAACTCTGCGAGGCTTGAAACAAAGACAACGGCGGACGGAAACCGTCCGCCGCACGCATTAGGGAGGACATCATTATGCTCATCAAAGGCTTTTCCGTGGGGCAGCTGGGCACCAACTGCTATGTGGTGACGGATGAGGAGACCCTCTGCTGCGCCGTGATCGACCCCGGCGCGGAGTCCGGGACCATCCTCAACTACATCGACGACAACAATCTCAAGACCGAGGCCATCTTCATCACCCACGGCCATTATGACCATACCGGCGCGGTGATCTCCGTCTACGAGGCCACCGGGGCCACGGTGTATATCCATGCCCTGGACGTCAGCACCGAGGGCGTGGACGACGAGCTGCGCTACAAGGGCGGCGACGAGCTGCGCTTTTATAAGGAGGGGGATGTCGTCCCCGTGGGCAAGCTGGAATTCCATGTCATGGAGACCCCCGGCCACAGCCGCGGCAGCGTGACCCTCCGATGCGAAAACGCCCTTTTTACCGGGGACACCCTGTTCCGGGGCTCCTGCGGGCGCACGGATTTCCCCGGCGGCAGCATGACCGCCATCATGGGCTCTCTGCGGCGGCTGGCTTCCCTGGAGGGGGACTGGGAGGTCTACCCCGGCCACATGGACGCCACCACCATGGAGCGGGAACGGCGCTTCAACCCCTTCGTGCTGGACGCCATGGAAGACAGGGACTGAGCCGTGGCCCTTCCTATCGAGCTGCGGGGCCACGATTACCGCTATGCCGCCGAGCAGGCCGTCATGGCCTTCCTGCCGGAATTCGGCGGGGAGGGGGATAAGCTGGTCAGCACCCTGGACGGCCTCTGCGCCATGGCGGAGCTGCGCTTTCGCGGCAAAGACTATGAAGGCCGCGCGGAGCAGGCCGGGCCCATGCCGGAAGCACCGCTCCTGCGCAGGCGGGCCCAGCAGAAGCTGGTGAAGGAGTCGGTCTTCCGCGCCTGCGTCGGGGCTCTGGGAAAGCTTCCACCCTGGGGCAGCCTCACGGGGGTGCGCCCCGGCAAGCTGGCCGCCCGGCATATGGCCGAGACGGGCCGGGACGAAAAGGAGACCGCCGCCTGGCTGGAAAGGGAATACAGCCTCAGCCCCCGCCGCGCTTTCCTTTGTGCCAGGGCGGCGAAGACGGGGCTGGAGGTCGGGGACAGCCTGGGAGAGAAGGACATCCTCCTCTATGTGGGCATCCCCTTCTGCCCCACCCGCTGCGCCTATTGCTCCTTCGTGAGTCACAGCGTGGAAAAATCCCTGAAGCTGGTGGAGCCCTATGTGGAGGCCCTGGGCCGGGAGATCGGCGACGCGGGGCTCCTGACGCGGGAGCTGGGGCTGCGGGTCAAAGCGGTCTACTGGGGCGGTGGCACCCCCACCACCCTGGATGCGGAACAGCTGCGGCGGACCCTGGACCGGGTGGCGGCGGCCTTCGACCTGCCCGCCGGCCTGGAATACACCGTGGAGGCCGGGCGGCCCGACACCATTACCCGGGAAAAGCTGCTTGTCCTCCGCAGCGCGGGGGTGACGCGCATCAGCCTGAACCCCCAGACCATGGACGACCGGGTGCTGGCGGCCATCGGCCGCCGCCACAGCGCCCAGGCGGTGCGCCATAGCTTCGCCCTGGCGCGGGAGCATTTCGGCGGGCAGATCAACATGGACCTGATCGCGGGCCTCCCGGAGGACAGCGTCCCCGGCTTCCGCGCCGGCCTGGAGGAGGTGCTGGCCATGGGACCGGAGAACGTCACCGTTCACAGCCTGACCCGGAAGCGGGGGGCGGATCTGAACGGCATGGATCTCCGGGGCCTCCCCGGCGAGACGGTGGGACAGATGCTGGATATCGCCCTGGAGGAGCTGCCGGCGGCGCACTATGCGCCCTACTACCTCTACCGGCAGAAATTCTCCGCCGGGGGCTATGAAAACGTGGGCTGGGCAAAGGAGGGGACCGGCTGCCTCTACAACGTCGCCATGATGGAGGAGCTGTGCACGGTCCTGAGCCTGGGAGCGGGCGGGGCCACGAAGCGGCTGCTCCCCGGCGGGAAGATCCTCCGCTGCTTCAATAAAAAATATCCCTATGAATATATCGGCAGCCTGGAGGAGGCGGACAGGGACAAGCGGGCCCTGTTCGCGGCGCTTCCCTGAAAAAAACATTTACAAGCCGCCCGTCACCATATATAATACGGGAGCAGACAAAAAAACGCCGGGCGGACCGGCACACGGGAAATGGGGGAGAGCAATGGCATATTCCATCATCACCATCAGCAGAGAATTCGGCACCGGGGCGCGGCTGATCGGCCGGGAGGTGGCCGCCCTTCTGAACTACGGCTACTATGACCGGGCCCTGATCGAGATGGCGGCGGAAAAGAGCGGCCTCAGCGAGGAGTTCATTGAGCGGACGGAGGAAAAAGCCTCCAACAGCTTCCTCTTTAACCTGGCTACCGCGGCTTATCTCGCCTCCGACGTCACCGCGGAATACACCGTGCCGGTGAACGACCGGGCCTTCATGGTCCAGTCCGACGTGATCCGGGATATCGCCCGCTCCGGCAACGGGGTCATCGTGGGCCGCTGCGCGGACTATGTCCTGAAGGACCATCCCCGGCTGCTGCGGGTCTTCATCTTCGCCAACAAGGAGGACCGCATCAACCGCATCGTCAACGAATACGGGCAGGACGCCAAGAACGCCGAGAGCGTGCTGAACAAGATCGACAAGGGCCGGGCCAACTATCACAAATTCTACACCGGCTCCAACTGGCGCAGCATGGACAATTACGATCTCTGCATCAACACCTCCCACACCGGCATCCAGGGCGCGGTCATGGCCATCAAGGCCTGCGCCGAGGAAAAGTTCGGCAAAGTCGAAACGTAAAGGGACATACGTCGCACCGGCAGCGGTTTTCATCCGCTGCCGGTGTTTTTCGTTATTCCGTTCCCAGAGCTTCGACCTTTTCCAATAGAACCTTCCAGCGTTCCTCCCCGGAGAGGCAGTGCAGGCCCGGATGCAGGAGCTCCCGCCGCAGCTGCGCCCGGAGCAGCAGCGCGGCTCCCTTCGGTTCCGTTTGCCCCTGCCCGAAGGTGGAGAAGAGAACGTTTTCCACCCGTTCCTCTCCGCCGGAAAGGAGGGCCAGCCGCCGCGCCGTCATCTCCTCCAGAGCGTCCAGCGCCGCCTCCTTTTCTCCCAGGGCGGCGCAGGCCCGCGCCTTCAGGCCCCAGAGGTCGCCCCGCTCCCGCGCCCGGAGGGAGGTCAGCCCTTCTTCTCTGCCGCTGGCCAGGGTGATGAGCTTCCGGGCCATCTCCGCAGCCTCCAGGGCCTTTTCGGGTTTCCCCTGGGCCAGGGCGTTGTCCCCGCAGGCATAGAGGGTGTTCAGCAGAAAATGCACCGCCTGCACGCCGACGGTGGTCAGGCTGGCGCGCTCCATCTGCCGGTCCCCCAGCAGCCGCCAGGTCTCCCCGTCCTCCGCTGCGGCCAGCTGCTCCGTATTCCACGTCCGCTCCGTGCCCAGGATTTCAAAGGCCCCTTTCCGGTCCCCGGCAAGAGCGCAAAGCCGGGCCAGCAGCCGGCGGTACTCCGAGCGCTGGCCCCAGGCCTCCTGAGGCTCCGCTTCCGGGAAACGCTGCCCCAGCTCCCGCGTGACGGCAAGAACCTCCTCCGCTTTTTCCGGCAGATAGACGTAAGAGTCCGGGTCCGCCAACGTAAGGGCGAGGGAGAGAAATGTCCAGCGCTTCAGACTGCGGTTTTTGCCCATATCCCCGGCGCGGAGGTCCGCCGCCAGGCGGGACCAGTCGGCATAGCTGGCCGCCGGGTCCAGGCCGCTGTAAAGGGAGAGGACCAGCCCCTGCTCCTCCGCATCCTCCTCCGGCGAATCCATGCCGTGAAGGACGTCCGTGGTGACGCCGAAGAGCCTGGCCAGCGAGGGCACCTGGCTCACGTCCGGCAGGCCCAGTCCCGTCTCCCAGCGGGAGACGGCCTGGGGGGAGAGATGCAGCTTTTCCGCCAGGGCCTCCTGGGTCCAGCCCCGGTCCGTCCGCAGGCGGCGGATGACGCCGCCCATGCCGGTGTTTCCCATTCCTTCCATAGCTTCGCCTCCTTGTCTTTTGTGCTGTCAGCATACCATACCGCCGTCAGAAAGACCAGCAATTCCATCGGAAGCGGCAGCTCAATCGCTGATTGAGTTATGAATTGTATGGCCTCGCAGAGTTCGCGGCTTGGAAGCCGCGAATAGAGTTGGAATCATTTTGGGGCGGAATTCACTTCTGCCCCAAAATACCTCTCACGGAGCGGACTGTAGGCCCCGCCAAGGGGCCTGCGGGGAGCGGAGTGCAATCCTCTCTCAAATCGAAGCCTCAGCTTCGATTTGATTATAGCAGTATGCAGATCATGCCGTTGGCCCCTTCGTTGACGATGCGCTGCAGCGCTTCCTGCAATTTGCCCCGGCTGTCCTCCGGCAGACGCTTCAGCTTGGCCTGCAGCCCCTCGGAGGCGATGTCGTAGAGGCTCTTGCCGAAGACGTTGGATTCCCATATCTTCCCCGTGTCTCCTTCGAATTCCTGGAGCAGATAGTTGATCACGTCCTCGCTCTGCTTCTCACTGCCGATGGCGGGGGAGACCTCCGTCTCGATGTTGGCCAGGATCATGTGGATGCTGGGGGCGCTGGCCTTGAGGCGCACGCTGTATTTGCCCCCCTGGCGCACGATCTCCGGCTCCGCCAGGGTCAGCTCGCCGGTGTCGGGGAAGACCACGCCGTAGCCCTTCTCCCGCACCTCCCGCAGAGCGTCCCGCACCCGCTCGTATTCCCGGCGCACCTTTGCCATGTCCGTCAGCAGCACCATCAGGTCCCCGTCCCCCGTCACGGCGACGCCGCTGGATTCGCTGAGGGTCCGGTAAAACAGCGCCCTCGGCAGCTCCAGGCGCAGGGTCACGCCCCCCGTGTCCGCCCGCAGGCTTTCCAGCCCCGCGCGCTCCACGGTCTCGATCCCGGCGAGCTTTGCCGCCGCACCCTCCGCGTCCCGCAGGCGGCGCATGCCGCCGCAGGCCTCCTTCAGCGCCCGGTAGAGCTTCGCCTTCAGGGGGTGCTCCGGCTCCAGGGCGTCCAGCCAGTCCGGCAGACAGATGCCGATTTCCGTCAGGGGGAATTCCTGCAATGCCGCGCGGATGACCCTCGTCACGTCCGCCTCCGTCAGCCTGAGGCAGGAGACGAGCACGCAGTCCACGTCGTATTTCTCCTGCAGCTCCCGCCGGAGGGCTTCGGCCTCCGGGCTCTCCGGCCGGGCGGAGTTCAGCACCAGGATGAAGGGCTTCCCCAGAGCCTTCAGCTCCCCCACGCAGCGCTCCTCCGCCGGGATATAGTTCTCCCTGGGGATTTCCGTGATGCTGCCGTCCGTGGTCATGACGACGCCGACGGTGGAGTGCTCCGCGATCACCTTCCGGGTGCCCAGCTCGGCGGCCTCCGCCATGGTGATCTCGTGGTCGAACCAGGGGGTGGTCACCATCCGCGGAGCGCCCTCCTCGTCCGTTCCCGCGGCCCCCTCCACCAGATAGCCCACGCTGTCGATCAGGCGGACGGAGAAGCTGGCCCCGCCGGCGGTGATCTGCACCGCGTCCTCCGGCACGAATTTCGGCTCGCTGGTCATCACCGTCCGGCCGGAGCCGCTCTGGGGCAGCTCGTCTCTGGCCCGTTCCCGCATATACACGTCCCCGATGCCGGGGAGCACCAGCGTCTCCATAAAGCGCTTGATAAAGGTGGATTTGCCCGTCCGCACCGGCCCCACCACGCCGATGTAGATGTTGCCGCCCGTGCGGACGGCCATGTCCTGATAAATGGTTTCCGTATCCAAAAGCGATCCCTCCGTCAATTCCGGTTGCTTCACTTTATGCGCCGTTTTCGCTGGAAAGAACCGGAAAAAAAGGCACAAACGGAGGAATATGACCTTTGTCAAAGGGAAATATGACGAAATTCAGGGGAAAAAAGTTGCTTGAACATCTTGCCATTTTCACCTTGGGGCTTTATAATACGGGATGTTGGTAACCTTGGACAAACTTCGGTCACAGGACGAAAATCCATTTGGCAGAATTGTACTGCTGCCGTTTTTCCCGCACCGATCCTCAGTGTAAGCTCCCGCGGGAAAGCGAAGCGGTCTTTTTTGACAGCATACCAAAAATCAAAAGAAAAGGAGTAGAGACATGAAAACTGGCAAGAAATCCCTGTCCCTGCTGCTGGCCATCATCATGGTCGTCTCCCTGCTGGGCGGCGCCTTCGTGGTCAACGCGGCGGACGCCGTGACGATCACGCTGGAAGCCACTGTCGGCGGCGAGACCGTCACCATCACGGCCACCGGGCTGGGCGACCAATTCACCGCTCTGGATATGAGCACGATCGGCCTTCCGGGCCTGTCCGGCATCAACAATGCCCTGTGGTTTGACCACGACGGCACCTTCAGCTTTGACAAGGACGTGACCCTGAGCTATCAGGGCACCCAGACCGCTGAGCTGAAGGCCGGCGAAGTCGCGAATATCGCCGACGGGATCTGGAGCGAATTTGCCCTGACGCTGGATGACGGCAACTTCCTGACGATCGTCGACAAAGACAATCCCGGCAACTTCGCGTATTCTCCCGCCAACACCCCGCTGTCCGAGTTCCCCGGCACTATCGGCGAAGCCGCCGCTGCGGAAGAACCCGCCGAGGAGGAGCCTGCTGAGGAGCCCGCTGAGGAAGAACCCGCCGAGGAGGAGCCCGCTGAGGAGCCCGCCGAGGAGGAGCCTGCCGAGGAAGAGCCTGCCGAAGAAGAGCCTGCCGAAGAAGAGCCTGCCGAAGAAGAACCCGCCGCTGAGGGCGAGGGCTTCGTGAAGACCGACGCTCTGGAAGTCGGCAAGCAGTATGTCTTTGTCGCCGAGTACGACGGCAAGTATTATGCCATGACCTACATCGGCGGCAACTTCAGCGCAATCGAGGTCGAAGTGGCGGGCGACGCCGTGGCCCCCGCGGAGATCGGCTATGTCTGGACTCTGGAGAATGACAACAAGGCGCAGAGCGCTGCCAGCGCCGGCATCTTCCTGTTCCCCTATTCCGGCGGCATGACCTATACTGACGGCCGCAGCCTGATTTATGACGGCAGCGCGATCTACTTCATCACCTCCGACGGCACCCCCGGCTATGTGACCTTCGACGGCGCCAGCTTCGCCTATGTCAAGGGCAACGCCGACGCTGCCGCGAAGATGCTCATCTTCACCGGGGAATTCAGCGGTGAGGCTGCCGAGCCCGCCGAGGAAAAGCCCAGCATGTCCATTTTCGATTATCCCCATCCTGAGACTGTGCGCCGCGATGCGGTGAAGAATGAAGATGGGTCCATCACCCTGGCCTTCACCTCCGACACTCACTATGACGGCGAGAACTTCAACCTGAAGGCCTGGCTGGAGGCTGCCGAAGCTGAGGTCGGCTATATCGACGCCATGGGCTTCTGCGGCGACATGGGCTCCGCTTATGACTCCGGCCCCAAGTTCTGGGTTGATGTCAGCGACGTGATGGCTTATATGGATGAGCAGATCGCTGCCGGGAAGGTTGGAGACGCTATCTACACCACCGGCAATCATGAGTGGTTCCCCTCCGGCGGCGGCAACTACAGCGCCGTTTACGCCGACACTGAGAGCGCTCAGCGTCTGCAAATCATCGGCGAAGCAATGACGACCGAGGATTACGTTATTTTCTGCTTCGGCGCTGGTGAATCTGCCGGCCTTCCCTACGGCGGGGCCTCTGTGAATTACAAGTATTACCAGGATGAGATCGACTATTTCGCTGAGTGGCTGGAGACTGCGCCTACCGATATCCCCATCTTCGTTCTGACCCACTATCCGCTCCATGCCTGGGAAGGTCGCGGTGAGTTCCGCAGCCAGGAGAACGCCGCCGAGATCATCGACATTCTGAATGAGCATCCCAATCTGGTTGTTCTTTGGGGCCATAACCACAGCGATTATGACGATAACTATTACCTTCCCAAGTTCCCCGGTGACGAGATTTTGATTGATAAGGGCGTGACCAAGACAATCAACTTCACCTATCTGGCTGCCGGCTGCACCGCCGACACCGAGTACACCGGCCCCAGCGCCGGCTCCGCCAGCGTCATGAACAAGGGCCTGATCGTCACCCTCAATGCCGACGGCACCAGGGATTATAACTATGTCACCATTGATGGCCAGTTCATGAGCATCGAGAGCCCCTGGCTGGTCCGCTTCCGCGGCGCCTTCGGCAACTATGAAGTCTTCAATACCCAGTCTGTGGAAGACGGCCAGACTCCCGAGGCTGTGGAAGCCCCTGAGGTCGAAGGCTATGAATTCGCCGGTTGGTACACCTATAGCAGCGGCAAAGAGGTGGAGTTTGACTTCTCCGCCCCCATCACCCGCAACACCCTGGTCACCGCCATGTATAACAAGATCCTCATGCCCGCGGCTGCGCCCGACGAAGCGGACTGCGTGACCGTCATTCCGGACGCCACCTTCAACGGCGAGAGCCTGACCATGAAGGCCGCCGGCGTGGGCGACCTGATCACGGTGTTCGACCTGTCCTCCATCGGCTACGGCTCCGCCATCATGTATGGCTTCTGGTTCGAGCCTGGCGGCGTTATCAGCTTCAGCCAGAATGCGACCCTGCTCTACCAGGGCGCCGCTACGGACTTCACCCTGAGGGCTGGGGAATTCTACAGCACCGAAGGCCTGGGCGAGCACTATATCCAGCTGGACGACGGGAACGATCTCCTTCTCCTTGAGTATGAAAATCCCGGCAACTATGCCAGCTATCCCGGCACCGAGCCCTACTCCGCCTACCCCGGCACCGTCAGCGCGCGTGCTGCGGACGCTGCGGTGTGCGTCACCGTCAGCGTTGCCGGCAGCGTGGTCGTTCCCAATGTGCCCGTCATGGTTTCCGACCTGAACGCGGACGGCGGCTTTGACGTGGACGAAGTTCTGACCTGCGCCCATGACCAGCTGTATCCCGGCGGCGCCGCTGCCGGCTACGCCTCCGCCGACGGCGACTGGGGCAAGAGCATTGCGATGCTCTGGGGCGACACCTCCGGAAACTTCGGCTACTATGTGGACAACGCCGTGGTCCTGACGGACCTGACGGCGCCCGTGCAGGCCGGCGGCAGCGTGTATGCCTATGTGTATGCGGATGCAGAGACCTACTCCGACGTCTTCACCTATTTCGATCAGACCGACGCTGCGGTCGAGAACGGGACCCTGACCCTGACCCTCATGGCTGCCGCCTTTGATGAAAACTGGAGCCCGATCACCGTTCCCTGCGCCGGCGCCACCATCACCATCGACGGCGCTGCCACCGAGTTCGTGACCGATGAAAACGGCCAGGTGACCGTGACCTTCGAGGAGGACGGCAGCTATCTGATCTCCGCCGTCAGCGACGAAGCGATCCTGGTTCCCGCCATCTGCAAGGTGACCGCCATCAAGGCCAGCGAGCCCGCGCCCGGTGAGGGCGGGACCTACGTTGTCCAGGAGGGCGACACCATCCGGAGCATCGCCAAGATGTTCTATGGCATCAGCGCCAAGTGGACTCTGATCTACGAAGCCAACTACGACACCATGCAGGGCCCCGGCCTGATCTACGTCGGCCAGGAGCTGCTGATTCCCTGATCGAAGCGCTTCACCGGATCGGAATCGGAACCAAAACAAGGACGGACGCCTGCAATCGCAGGCGTCCGTTTTTTTCGATTCCCTATGAGAATGCGAATGCAGCCGGGCCGTGCGGCCCGGCTGCAGCTGTGTTTGTTTTCGGAGAGTATCATACTAATACCCAATAGAAATCTCGGATTCCCAGCGGCATAAATCGCGCCAAACTTCGTTGTCGGCCTTGACGGGCGGCAGCCCGCCTTCGTCCTCCGCCTCGTCTGACACGATTTCTGCTCGCTGC
>JAEEGI010003818.1_pt1 | contig 35721 bp, 23 predicted proteins | sample 8958751 | NCBI WGS metagenome assembly JAEEGI01 (sample SAMN16246545, study PRJNA631951) | gut metagenome | biome: gut microbiome; feature: rumen; material: KS-attached | host: Bos | place: Iran: Karaj | collected 2018-10 | reverse complement strand
TGGTCAGGCGGGCCCAGATGTTGGCGCCCTCGGCGTTCATCGTCATGGAGACGCCGGGCTGGCCGCCGCGCTGCTGGCCGTTGTAGTCCACGCGGGCGTCGGTCACGACACCGCCGTCGAGCGGAGCCTTGCCGTCACGGGAAGAGGCCTTGATGGCGATGAGCTCATAGATGTTGGCGCCCTTGACGTACTCCGTCGGCTTGACGGACCACATGGGACGGAACTCGGACGGGAAGATCTCGGCGATCTCGGGCATTTCGAGATAGCGGGTGATCTTGTCCATGTCGATCGCATTGGCATAGCCGATGCAGGCGCTGGTGTTCATCTGGGAAGGCTGGAGGAGAGCGAAGAGCGGGTTGGCCTTGCGGTAGTTCTCCGCGGCGGCGGACTCGTTCTGCTGCTCGGCGAGGACCTCGTCCACGACGGAACCCTCGGCGGGCTTCTCCTCAGCGGCGGGCGCCTCGTCGGCAGCCAGCAGCTCGGCCAGGCGGTTGTTGGCCTCGACCATGTAGGGATAGATCTCGGAGAAGTTGTAGGTCGTCCAGAACTCGAGGGACGCGGTGCCCTGCAGGAGGTTACGCACACGCTCCGGCTCCTTGACGCCCGGAAGCTCGACCAGGATGCGGCCCGTGTTGCCGATCCGCTGGATCGAAGGCTGGGTCACGCCGAAACGGTCGATACGGTTGCGCAGGACGTTGAAGGAGTTGGCCACAGCACTCTCGGCCTCGGCCTTGATGACAGACAGGACCTCGTCGTCGGTGGACTCGGGCTTGATCCGGTCACGCATCTCGTAGGTACCGAAGATCTGGGCGAGACGCGCTCCGCCGGAAACCTCCTTCCAAGCCTCACCGAAGAGGGTGATGTAGTCGGACTGGGAGTTGACGCTGCGCTCCTTGGCCAGGTCGAGGGCCTGCAGGAACTCGGGGGACTGGTTGTTCTCGGAGAGCGCCTTCACCAGGTCGGCGAGCTGCACCTGCAGCATCACGTTCATACCGCCCTTGAGGTCCAGGCCGAGGTTGATCTCCTTAGCCTTGACATCCTTGAATGTATAACCGAAATAGACCTTTTCAGCAGAAATGGAGTCCGTGTACCAGCGGGTCTGCTCGGCCCGGATGGAATCGAGGACATGAGCCTGGTCTGCGACGGCGATCTGGTCAAATGCCGGGGAATTCTGGAATGCGGCAGCAACATTCTCCGCATACTTGACAGCCTTCTTCTCCTGGAGACGGGTCACCAGCGTGAAGGAAAGCTGCCACAAGCAGGCCAAGGCCAAAAGAATGGCGACAAGCCTGATAGCACCTTTACTTTGCATACTGTTGTTTGTTAATATTTGTTATTGTTTCAATTCTTTCACTTTTGCCCAGTTAGGCAAAATAGGACGCAAAATTACTGTTTTTTTTCGTAGAAAGAAATTTTATACCACTATTTTCTTAATTTTGCACTCGCAAGACACATGAAAACCCGGGTGACACGCAAATTTTTCCTCACCGTCGCGGCCGCGATCCTTTGCGCCGGGACGGCGCTGCGGGCCGGTGTCCCTCCCCTTTCCGACTCGCTCCGGAGAGCTTATGACTTCAAGGGAGCCGTGGCCTGGTGCGAGCGGATGGCGGAGATCGTCGATTCCACCCGGCTCGGAGCATTGGAGCAGGAACTGATCCTCTCCCAGAACGGTCTCAGCATGACCCGCTATTGCAGCCGCCCGGAAGTCGTGGCCCGCTACCGTTTCTCCCTGAATGACTTTTTCCTCTTCTACCCCCTGGAAAACCGCGCCTGGCGCACCGTCCCCAACCAATTGGACTCCCTGGCGGAAGAAGGGCTGGTCCGGGCGATGTATGTCCCGCAGGACGCGACAGACATCTACTACTCCGCCCGGGATGCGGACGGCATCCGCAATCTCTACCACACCTCCCTGCGCGACTCGGTCTGGTCCGTGCCCCAACTGATCAACGAAGACCTGACATCCTCGTCGGATGAGATTTATCCTTTCGTGACGCCGGACGGCAAGACGCTCTATTTCGCGTCCAAGGGCCTGTACGGGATGGGCGGCTACGACCTGTATGTCTCCCAATGGAACGAGAATACCCGGGACTGGGACGCCCCTGTCAACCTGGGTTTCCCCTATTCCTCTCCGTATGACGACTTCCTGCTGGCTCCCAGCGAAGATGGTCAGTATACCGTATTCGCTTCGAACCGCGGCTGTCCCCGTGACAGCGTATGGGTGTATATCCTGGCCTTCGACAGCATGCCGGTGCGCACCGAAATCGGGACCGTGGATGCGCTGAAGGCCCTCTGCTCCCTGACTCCGGAGGAAGACCGGCATGAGAGCGCCGGCCATGCGATCCAGGGCATCCCGGAGGATGAGAATACCCGCCGCTATGTCGCCGCGATGGACCGGGTCCGCCTCATCCGCGACTCGATCTCCCGTTTCAACGCCGGTCTGGAACGTCTGCGCAACCAGCTGAAAGAAGAGACGGATGCGGCCCGGCTCGCGCAAGTCCGCGAAGAGATTCTCTCCTGCGAAATCGCCCTTCCGGCGCATCAGAAGAGACTTACGGCCGCCCTCAAGGAACTCCAGCAGATCGAGATGGACTTCCTCTCCAACGGTATCGTCATCGACCCGGACAAACTCCGGGCGGAAGCGGACCGGGAGATGGTCGGAACCCCCTCGCATTATGTTTTCTCAAAGAACGAGCCGGGGCCGGCGCTGGATCTCGACATCGAGAAACCCGAGCCCAGTTTCGACTATTCCTTCAAAATCCTGGATGTCGGCCAGTTCGCTGAAGACAATACCCTGCCCGACGGCCTGGTCTACCAGATCCAGATGTTCGCATCGGCGCGGAAAGCGACGGAACGCGAACTGAAGGGCCTGAGTCCCGTCTTCGCCCGGGCGGCGAGCGGCGGCAAGACAGCCTATTCGGTCGGTGTGTTCCGCAGCTATGCCGACGCCCTTTCCCATCTCAACAAGGTCAAGAACCGGGGCTTCAAGGGCGCGGTCATCGTCGCCTTCCAGGACGGCAAGATGATCGCCGTTCCGGCCGCCCGCAAGCTTGAGACCGCCAGTCCGTCGCTGTTCAAGGTCCGGATCTGGCCAGAAGACGGCGCCACCCTGTCCGATGCCGCCCTGGAAGCCATCCACGCCTGCACGGACAAGGATATCATCCGGGCGAAGGAAGGCGTGGCCACGGTCTACGAAGTCGGTCCTTTTTCCGACCGGGCGGATTGCTCCCTGCTGGTCACGGCCCTCAAGGAGGCCGGTGTGGACAATGTCACCGTCTCTTCCGCGGACGGAAAATAGCTTGTCTTTTCAAGGGGAAAATCCTATATTTGTCTGCTTGTTCGAAACAAACCATTAAAAGCATATCATTATGAGTGAAGAGAATGTGAAAAATCCCATGGATCTCAACGGAGATGGCAAGGTGACCCTCGGTGAAAGGGTGAAATATGCCGCTGACAAGGCCGGCGAGAAGATCGACAAGGCGATGGACCAGATCAAGGCGGAAGCCAAGGAGACGGCAGCCGAAGCGAAGGAAATGTACGCCAAGGCCGAAGAGAAGGCGAAGGACGTCTACGCCAAGGCGGCGGACAAAGCCAAAGTGGGCGCATCCAAGGTCGCCGAACGGGCGAAAGTCGCCTACGCCGAAGCCAAGGAGGACGTCGCCGAAGCCGCAGAAAAGGCCAAGGCGAAATTCCAGGAGATGAAAGAAAAGAAGGAGGCCTAGAGCCTCCCTTTTTTGCATATGCGGGACTTATTCCTAGGCACCGGCATCGCACATAGCGTCCTTCTGTTCGCCCTGGTGATCGCGTCCGGCCTGTGGCTCGGCCGCTTCAAGATAAAGGGCGTCTCGATCGGCTCCACCTGGATCCTCTTCCTGGGCATCCTGGCCAGCCATTTCGGGCTTTTGGTGGACCCGACCGTGCTTGCCTTCATGAAAGACTTCGGCCTGATCTTGTTCGTCTTTTCGATCGGACTGCAAGTCGGACCCGGTTTCTTCCACTCCTTCCGCGCCAGCGGTATCAAGCTCAACCTCCTGGCCACCGGCCTCGTCCTGCTGGGTCTCTTGACGACGCTCGCCATCCACTGGATCACAGGCGAGGAACTCGGGACGATGGTCGGCGTCATGTCTGGCGCCGTCACCAATACCCCCGGTCTCGGCGCCGCCCAGCAGACGATGACCAATGTCCTGCAGGCGAAGGGCGCCGCACCGGAAATGGCCGCCCTGGATGCAGCCGCGCTGGCTTCTTCCTATGCCATCGCCTACCCGCTCGGCGTACTGGGCGTCATCCTCGTCCTGATCCTGCTCAAACCGCTGTTCAAGGTCAACCTCAAGGATGAAAAGGCCCAGCTGGACGCCGAGGACGAGATGGCCGCCACGATGGCGCGCCGCATGCACTGCGAGGTGGAGAATCCCGCCATTTTCGGCAAGGCGCTGGAAGATGTGATGCGGGGCCATACAAATGATTTCGTCGTCACCCGCATCATGCACGACGGCGAGGTCATGATCCCCCATTCCAGTACCGTCCTGCAGCAAGGCGACAAGGTCCTGGTGGTGACCTCCCAGCCCCATGTGGACGAGATCCGCATCATCTTCGGCGAAGAAGTCCCGCTCCACCTGAGCGACTGGCGGGAGCATGAGGAGAACCTCGTCAGCAAACGCCTGACGGTCTCACGTTCCAATGTCAACGGCAAGACGCTGAGAGACCTTAATTTCCGAGCGAAATTCGGTGTCCAGGTCTCCCGTATCCTGCGTTCCGGCGTCGAGCTCGTGGCACGTCCGGGCATCATCCTCCAGACCGGAGACATCATCCAGGTCCTGGGTACGGCGGAAGGCGTCCGGCGTGTAGAGGAGGTCGTCGGCAACAATCCCGACACGCTCCGCCGCCCCAACCTCGTATTCATCTTCTTCGGCATCGCCCTGGGCGTGATCTTCGGTTCCATCCCCATCCATTTCCCGGGCATCCCGCAGCCGGTCAAACTCGGCCTGGCCGGCGGTCCGCTGATCATCGCCATCATCCTGGGCGCCTTCGGTCCCCGCTGGGGCATCAGCACCTACACGACCGCCAGCGCCAACATGATGATCCGCGAGATCGGCATCAGCATCTTCCTGGCCGCAGTCGGTCTCGGCGCCGGGCAGACCTTCGTCTCCTCCCTGATGGCCGGAGGCTGGTGGTGGATCCTGTACGGATTCCTGATCACGGTCATCCCCTGCCTTACGATCGCAGTCATCGCCCGCCTGTGCAAGGTCAATTTCTTCCAGATCTGCGGCCTGATTACCGGCGGCATGACCAGTCCCGCCTCCCTGGCCTATGCGCAGGACGCCTATGGCTCCGACCATGTCTCCGTCGATTATGCGACAGTCTACCCGCTGACCATGTTCCTGCGGGTGCTCGTCGCCCAGTTGCTCATCCTCGTAGCCTTCGCATGACGCGGCCCCGAATTGCTTTTTAAGATACAAATTACGATATTTGCCGCGCGTTAGCGCAACGATTTGATTATGAAGAAATATTTGCTTCCTCTGCTTTGTCTGGCCGTGGCGGCCGGATGTTCCTCCAAGGGTGACCCGGTGCAGGAACAATTGGACGAATTCGCTCCCATCCAGATCGGCTCCTCCTTCTTCGAAGGCATCTCCGACAATGGCCGCGAGGTCCTCAACTATTTCAAGCAGGCCTCCGCGGAAGTGGACAACATCTACTGGGACCAGAGTTTCGGCAGCAAGAAGGATCTGGACAAGCTCCCGCGCATCCAGCGCGAGTGGGCCGAGGTGAACTACGGCCCTTGGAGCCGTGTCGACGGCCTTTCCTTCGCCGAAGGCTGGGCAGACCGTCCGCTCGGAGCCAATTTCTACCCCGCTGACATGAGCGAGGAAGAGTTCCTCGCCTTCGAGGATCCTGAGAAGGAGAATCCCTACACGCTGGTCCGCCGCGACGGTAACGGTGAGTTGAAGACCGTCTGGTATCACGACGCCTATAAGGACCGGATCGAGAAGATCAAGTCCTACCTGATGGCCGCCGCCAACTATACGATCAAGCCCAGCGTGCGCGAGTACCTCCTCGCCAAGATCGAGGCTTTGCAGACCGACGATTATTACAAGAGCGACCTGGTCTGGCTTGGGATGCAGGACAGCAAGATGGACCTTATCATCGGTCCCTCGGAGACGGAAGACGACCGCCTGCGCGGTGTCAAGACCTCCTATGAGTCCTATGTCTTGCTCAAGAATCTGGAGCTTACCTCTACGATCAACGCCCTTTCGGAGCTCATCCCTTCTTTCCAGGAGAAGCTCCCCTGCGATGTGCAGTATAAGGCTTTCGAGCCCGGCGCAGGGTCCACGATCTATGCCTATGACATGGTCTATGCCGCGGGCGCGGCCAACGCCGGCGTCAAGAAGATAGCCATCAACCGCCCTTATGACCTCCGTGTCCAAAGCGAACATGGCACCCGTACCGCCGTGCTGAACAATGTCATCCACTCCAAGTATCTCAAGATCATCCTGCCCGCGGGACGCCTGCTGCTGACCCGCGACCAGAGCGCCAACCTGAGCAGTAAGGCCTTCTTCTGGAACACCGTGATGCGTGAGATCGCGCATGGCATCGGTGTCAAGGAGACTGTCTCCGGGAAAGGCACGGTCACCGAGGCCCTCGGCGACGGTGCGCTGACCATCGAGAAAATCAAGGACAACGCCCTCGGCCTCTATCTCAACCTCCAGGCCATCGCCGCCGGCCAGACCGATCCGACCGTGCGTCGCGAGGACGCCCTGGCGACCTTTATCGTCTCCACAATCCGATCCGCCCGTTTCGGCGAAGCCACGGCCCTGGGCCGCGGCAATATCATCCTCTACAACTACCTTAAAGAGAAGGAGGCCTTCAGCATCGACCGCAGCGGTCATTATCTCGTAGACTTTGACAAGGCCGAACAGGCCGTCACCGAAATTGCTTCCCGCGTCCTGACAATCCAGGGAGAAGGCGACAGCGCCGCAGCCAATCAGCTGATCGAGACCTACGGCGCCCCGTCCGAGTCCCTGCTGCTGGACTTCGCTGCGATGAAACGCGCACGCATTCCCGTTGACGTACGTTTCCAGTTTGTCTGGTAGTTGCGAAGACCGGAATCGGGAACATTCCCTCAGCCGCCCTTCGGACAGGGCGGCTTTTTTATTTGACTACAATTCAAAAACTTAATACAATGGAAACAAAAACATTCAAGGAAGTCTCGGAAATCTGGAAAAGAGACAAGCGACAGTATGTCAAACCCTCCTCCTATTCTACCTATGTCCTACTGCTCAACAAGCACATCCTGCCGGTCTTCGGCGAATCTACCCTGGTCACGGAAAGCGACGTACAGTCTTTCGTCTTGAAAAAGCTGGATGAAGGACTCAGCACCAAAAGTGTCAAGGTGCTGGTCCTGGTCCTCAAGATGATCACCCGGTTCGGCGCAAAGGCGGGTTACTGGCCCGTCCCGGACTGGAGCATCCACTACCCCACCGAACAAGTCGCGACCAATCTCGATGTGCTCAACCGCCAGGACCAGAAACGTATCCTCACCCACATCAAAGACCATTTCACCTGCCGTAACCTCGGCATCTATATCTGCCTGTCGGCGGGTCTGCGCATCGGCGAGGTCTGCGCCCTTCAGTGGCAAGACCTCGACATGGAAGATGAAGTCATCCGCATCCGCAAGACGCTCGGCCGGGTCTACCAGCCCGATGGGACGAGCCAGCGCTCACATTTGGTCCTGGGCAAGCCGAAGACGGTCAATGCCATCCGGGAAGTTCCGATGTCCCGGGAGATGATCCGGCTGGTCCGCCCCCTGACCCGGGTTGCCAATCCGGAGTATTTCCTTTTGAGCAATGATGAGAAACCGCTCGAACCCAAGACCTACCGGAACTACTACAAACGTTTCATGACAGACCTGGGCGTAGCTGACCTGAAATTCCACGGCCTGCGACACAGTTTCGCGACGCGCTGTATCGAAAGCGGCTGCGATTATAAGACCGTCAGCGTCCTGCTCGGTCATGCCAATATCGGCACGACCCTCAACCTATACGTCCACCCCAACCTGGACCAAAAGAAGAAATGCATCGAGAAGGTCTTCCGGCATTTGGGATAGGTTACTTATTGGATTATCGTATAGTTTTTTCGTAAATTTGAAACTATAATATCTTTCTTATTCGCAGAAATGAAAAGAGAATCCATCTCCTTTTGCCCGTCAGGACGGGATTATGAAACTCCCTTGACGGAACTCATCCCCGTCATGTCAGGAAGCGTCTTATGTGGAAGTCCCATTTCCGGAGGGAATGAGGATATTGACTTTGAGGATTGGACTAAATAATGAGGGAGGACAGCGTGATGAAAAAAGCATTATTGACCCTTGCCCCGTTGGCCCTGCTGGCGTTGTCCTGCATGGATATAGAAGAAAATCTTACTCCTTTAGGCACGACGTTGAGACTGACGGCCACGATGGAACAGCCCGGCGAGACCAGGACCGTTATCTCTAATGAGAAACAGGTCTTTTGGGAGCCGGGAGATGCCATCAAGGTCTTTGCCGGCGAGACTTCTGCCCGCTTCGCTTGCGACCTGACGGCACCCGCCGCTACGGCTGGCTTCAACGGGTCACTGGACGGTGCCTGGTCCGAGGGGAAGGATCTTTGGGCGATATACCCCTATACAGACGAGGCCTACATGAAGAATGAGGATCAGTGGTTATTCCTATTCCTGACCATACCTGCCGTACAGACCGCCCGGGCAGAATCCTTTGCACAAAACATGCATGTGTCTGTGGCACACTCGACGACGTCTTCGTTGCAATTCTTCAATGTAGGAAGCGGCATACGCTTCCGCCTGTCGGATGACGGGGTTACAAAAGTGGTTCTGAACGGGAAGGGTTATGAGCGTCTGTCGGGAACCGTAGGCGTCTGGTGTGATGGCAACGGCATCCCTTTGATCGTCAGCATGCCGAGTACCAGCGACCAGGCCATCCTTGCCGCCCCGGAAGGAAAGACCTTGCAAAAAGACACCTGGTATTATATTGAAACGATTCCGACGACCCTCAATAAGGGCTTCTCTTTAACACTCTACAGGGAAAGTGATCTCTTTCAGATCGAATACACCAAGCCGGTAACCCTGTCTCGAGGAGTATATGGCAGCCTGGGCACAATCGACCTGGGCACAGAGGTTAAGACAAGCGACTCCCTGCAAGGGTCTGGGACGGAACAGGATCCTTTCCTCATTTCGTCTTTGGAAGATCTGCTCTTGATGCAGAAACGCGTCAATTCGGACAATGGGGTCATCATCGGCTCCCAAGGCCTTGCCGTAACGGCCAATACTGCATATTACCGACTGACCGCCGACCTGGACATGAGCCCGGCCTGCAACCCTGCTCTAGGAAGAAGTTGGACTCCGATCGGAAACGCAAGCGGCAAGGAGACTTGGGTATTCTATGGCACATTCGACGGAGACAAACATAGCATTACAAACCTGTATATCAACAGGCCCCAGAAAAAACAAGGTCTTTTCGGACAAGTATCCGGCGTAATCCGGAACCTGACGGTGGAAGGTGTGGTGACGGGAGAGGAATCCACCGGCATCCTTGCCGGGTATTGCTCAAATGCAAGTATCGAGGGCTGCACAAGCAAAGGAAGCATTCAGAGTATCAGCAACAATATTGGCGGCTGCGTGGGGAAAGGCTCTTTCACCAAGATGGAATACTGCGTGAACGAAGCCTCCGTCCACGGCGGCAACCTCGTCGGTGGTCTTGTCGGTGATGCCTATTATATGCTCGATGTGAAGCATTGCACGAATCTGGGACCGGTCGTTGCCAACATCGGTAATAGCGGAGGTATCGCCGGTCGGGCCTTTGGCACCAAGATCATCGACTGTACCAACCGTGGCTCCATCAGCGGAAAGAAAGAATCAATCGGAGGAATCGCCGGCGAAATCATCACTGGCGGCAAGGTCTTCAACTGTATCAATTACGGGGCCGTTAGTGGTATGGAGTACGTCGGCGGCATCGGCGGACTGGTATCCTGCTGGGCCATTATGTATATGGGGCCGGGTACCGTCGCCAACAGCATCAACCTGGGCAAAGTGGAGATGACAGGCGGACAACATGTCGGAGCCCTGGCCGGTTATGTCGGTCATGACCCGTCCTATCACTACACCCTTTACTCCGGCGATTATGTCACTGGTGCCTGGCTGAAAAACAGTTATTGGCAAGCCGATATCAATCCCGGCATGAACGCCTACGGAGCCGGAACCGGCATCGTAGAGAATACATTTGCACTGACGGAAGCCCAAATGAAGGGAGATCCCTATAACGGCGTGCTTTACTCAGCATCCGACGGATCTGCCTACAACCGTTTGATCGACGCACTCAATGCCGGTGCCGTCCTTTGGAGCAAGAACCAGTCGACCTCGGGTGGTGACGTGCGGGAACATATCCCGCTTTCCGGATGGGAATACGCTTCCTCCGGCTCCTATCCTACCCAAACGGACCTGGAGGCACGAATGCCCGGTCAGTCTCAACCCATCTTCGAAGTATCCGATACCGACTTTGAATTCGATGCCGACGGCGGTCGTTTCCAGGTAACCGTTATTTCGAACCAAGGGTATTTTGCCGAAGCCATGCAGGACTGGATTACCGAAGTGTCTGTTGAAACACCCGAAAACCGTCCCCATACCCACATCTACACCTTCGACGTGGAGGCAAATCCTTCGGTACAGGAAAGGAGCGGAGTCGTCAGATTCGTCGTCATGCCCAGCACCTTCCTGTTCGTCAAGATCAAGCAACGCGGGAAAAAGACAGACGAAACAGGCAACTGGAAAGAGCTGCCCTTCTATCATCAGTCGCTGGCCATGCGTTTCACGGCAACCTGGTGTCAGTGGTGTCCCTATATGATCCGCTCCGTCGTCAGGTCCCAGGAACTCTTCCCGGGCAAAATCCAACATCTGGCCCTGCATGTTGCGGGCAGCAACCTCTATTTCTCTCCGTCAGAGACCCTGCAGAATCAATTCCATGAGTCTTCCGTACCGGTCGTAATCGTAGACGGACGTATACTGGTCAACAATACCCCGGATGATACCGACCGTGCAGCGAACAAGGTTGTCACCGCGGCCCAAGAGACGGAAAACACCTATGGCACGGAATCTGGCCTAGCACTTCGCACCACGGCCTATGGACAGGATGTCGATATTACAGTAGATGCATACTTCAAGTCGGCCGGAACGTATAAGATCACGGTCCTCCTGCTTGAAGACGGAATAGTCAGTCCCCAGGAAAACGGCGGATCTTCTTATAAGCATTTCAATGTGGCACGCGTAGCCGCAACAGATATCAACGGAGACCTCTTTACCGTTTCCAGCGACCTGTCTTCCCAGACCTTCAACTATACGATCCACGCTCCTGAAGGCAGGAATGTCAACAACATGCGCGTCCTGGTCTACATCCAAAAGCCTTTCGGTTCCGCACCGAAGATCCAATCGGCTGATTACGGCGACTACTACGTGGACAACTGCGCCACCGTCCGCGTTGGGGAGAATCTAAGTCTCAGACTGGTCGAATAGTCTCACACAAAGAGCAGTGGGCTTAGAGTCAAATCCGGTCTGATCAGCGGACATCCAGCTCCAGGAGGACTTTCTTGGTGCTGCCGGAGCGGGTTCTGAAAGAAGCTTCGAGGCTGTGGCTGCCGGCCGTCAGGGTGACGGCGGTGCCGCTGACGGGCTCTCCGTCCAGCGACCAAAGGACCTCCGAGGACGGGGCCCTGTCGCCCGTTGCAGTGACGAGAATCAGCGGGAAACTGTCTCCGGCGCGATATTCGCCCTCACCCGGATCTGCGATGTAGCTGTAACCCGTCGCAGCCATCGTCCGAGACTCTGTCAACTCCCAGGAGGCCCGCCCGTCGGCATAGCTGATCCCGTCCAGGAACCACTCCGAGACCACGCCTTCCCAATCCGTCGGGAGGAAACGGGTGGCCTTCCCGCCATAGGGGAAGAACAATTCCTCTGCCTCCCCCAAAAAGACAACCGTGGATCCGGGATCCGACGCGGGAACAATATAACAGCAAGGATGGATGGCGTAGTTGTTGACCGTATTGTCCTCCCAAGTCTGGAGGGCCGTCGAGCCATCGAAGACGATGCGGGAAGAACGGTCCACATGGTAGACCAGGAGACCCTCCGGGATCGGGGCATCCCAACGCTCTCCGCCACGCACCTCGAAGAGGAAATACTCCCCGGGGGTGGAAGTCGGAAGCTTGCGGGCCGCATAGGAAGACGCTCCCGGCCGGTTGACGGCCGGCAGGCTGTACGGTCCGGCCCCGTTAAATTCCGGAATCTCGGGCAGCCAGCCGACTTCCCATAGCTCCTCTGCATTGAAATAGGGCGGCGTGTGGCCGTCGTTGTTGTAGGTGCCTTCGCTCATCACGTCGAGCTCATAAGTGTGGGCGCAGTTTCCGTTATCCGAATAGTCTGCGTCATAGAAATCCGGCAATCCGAGGGTGTGGGCGAATTCGTGGCAAGTCGTGCCGATCCGGCAGAGTTCCGTGCCCCGGTAACCGTCGAGCTCGGCCGTGCAGAAATAGTTCTCGATCCGCACGCCGTCATACATCGCGCTGTCCCGGGCCAAATCGCTGTCGGACAGGTACCAGGCGTGAGACCAGATACAAGACCGGCTGCCCCCTTGTGCTTCGTCGTAACCGGCGAAATAATACAGGACGAAATCCACCTCGCCGTCGCCGTCATTGTCATAGCGCGAGAAGTCGATGTCCGCGTCCAGCTTCTTGATGGCGTGGACCAGCGCCATCTCCGGACGCAAGTCATTTCCGGCGGCATCGTTGGCCCCGTAATAGGCCATCGTCGTATCCAGCCTCACAGGTCCGAACACGTCGAAAACGGGCGTGAACGCACCCAGGGAATTCTCCTTGTAATAGTCCAGGACGGAACCGACAGCCCCGCCCACGGCATAACCCTCCTTGTTGAGCAACGCGTCAAATTCAGCGGCCGTCTTAGTGAAGGACTTGTCCTTAAATCCGATCAGGAAAACGGGGATGTGGGGCGAACCCGTATGCGCGGATGCGCGGGCGGCGGCGCGGCGGCGCTGGTTGGCGGCACTGCGGCGCATGGCTGCTTTCCGGCGCGTCGTCTGCGGAGAAACCGTCGCGGAAGGCTTCCAATAACCGTCCATCCCCTGTACGAGCACATTGCCTTGTTCGTCGGTCACCCAGTGCCCGAACTCGTCTCCATGGAGATAGGTCACGATCGTACTGCCATCCGGCTGGGTCCGGACGATACGGCCCCTGTGGGCGGGCGCGGCGGAAAGCGTCCAGACAGCGGCCAAGGCCAGAAAAAGTGTAAACAGAATCTTCTTCATAGCCTTATCTTCTGACGATGAAACCATTGCCCTTCCTGTCGGAGAGCCAGACCTTGGACCCGTCCACCCGCAGGACCGTGACGAAATACTGCCGTTCCTCTATAACCACACCCCGGATCTCCCGGCAGACGAGGGTGAAGGTGTCCCCGACAAGCGGGTCGGCCGGAATGCCGCCCAGTTCCAGAACCTCCGCAGTCCCGGGCGACAGGATGGCGAAAGTCAGCGTGCCGCCGTCGTACTCGCGGGAAAGCTGGTCCGCACCGGCGACATACACGCGGTCCGTCCCGTTCCGGTAGGCGCCGTATCCGCTCTTTTCCAGCACCGGATCGTCATCGTAGGGATTGCCGTTCAGGACGGTCTTGCGGAAGATGCGCATCAAAGACCGGTTCTGGCCGACACTCGTCAAATAAGTCGAAAAGAGAAGGTTGAACGACGAATTGTAATTGTACATCATGTAGCGCTGTGCGCTGCCGTTCTTGTAGGGAGCGGCTATCGTCGCGGTACCGTCCGAAGTGATGGAGATGGTCCAGTCAGAAAGTCCCTGCGGTGTGGAACCCGGCGAGGTGTACAAGTAATTCTTACTGCCTTCCGTCGTATAGAGATGCTTGCCGTCGGAGCCGGTCAGGATCTTCCAGGCTCCGGCCGAACCGCCCAGGATAAAATGCTGGACAGAGGGGCCCGGCGTCCCGATCTGGTGGTTTTGGACGGTGACGGCGGTCGCGCTGCGGTTGTTCTTCTGCTGATAAGTGCTGATGGCTTGGGTCTCTTCCTGATTGACAAGCAGGATCTCATCCCCCGCCGCAAGGGTCGAAGCATCTGTCACGAGCGTGTAGATTTCGCCGGAGGCGGAGGGCTTGATGCCTGAAAAGTCCACGGAAAAGGTGGCGACGCGTCCGGACTTGAAACTGCGCCCTTCATGGAGAGTGACCGGTTTTTCGTAGGTACCTTTGTCGGTGCTGACGATCACTTTCAAGGTGGCGCCGGAGACATCGCCGGGGGCGCAGGCGAACCAGACGTTTTCTGTCGCGGAGGTCCGGAGCACCAGTGTCGAAGAAGCCTCGCAGGCGCTCAGGCCCTCCTCTGAAAGGTACCAGCTGCCAGCCAGGGGCGTCGTGCAAGAAAGCGTGATGGCGCTTACCGTCAGGTCCGCAGGCAGATTGAGGAGGGTCAGCCGGCCATAGGAAGTGACATGGGAGAAACGGATATCGAGCTCGGTCGGCAGGGTTTCAAGGACGCCGGTCGTGGCCGAAAGGATCTGGGCGGCCTCGTCCGGAGAGTTCACGGTGGGCGTCTGCTCAGCGGGAATGCGGATCTGCCAGGCGCTGCGGGAAGGACTCAGCGTCTCCACGGCCGCGCCGGGCGTGATGACGAGGAAACGGTACGACTCAGCCTGGGCGCTGGTCGTATATTCAAACCGCGCGCTCCGGCGGTCCGCCGCCGGAATGACTTTCGCATCCTGCGGTGTGCCGTAATTGAGGGACACGGCGACGGCCGTGTCGCGGTCGGTCCATCGAGTCGGGTACAGCCCGTCCTCCCCAGGCTCAAAGGCCGTGCGTGTCCCGGAATCTTGCGTTACGGCGTTGAAAACGACCGTACGGACGGAAAGGTCCACCGTTTCCGTCTCCTCCTGCACGGCGCAGGCGACAGCCATGCCCGCCAGGATCAGGAGAAAAAGGCTCTTCTTTCCCATGGCGTCAATAGTTGTCGTTGCCCCATCCCTCATCTTCCGAGCCGCTTTCCAGCTGGGAAATGTCCAGGACAGGTTGTTCCAGAAGGAGATACAGGACCTCCGAGACAGGAGAAAGGTAAGGTTCCGCCGCGACCGATCGCTTCATATCCAAAGGGTTAAAAGAACTGCACGCAGACCGGGGCGCCGACTTCGATGCTCCGGTCAGTAAGGCTAAGGGCGCCGGAGTCGGGATCGATACTGTAGATCTCTATACGGTTGTCGTCGCGGCAGGCGCAGAGCAGGAAGCGTCCGTCCGGAGAGATGGCAAAGTTGCGCGGATGGGTGCCGGTCGGCTGGAATCCGGCCCGTTTCACCTTCCCCGTCTCCGGGTTCACGGCAAAGATAGCGATGCCGTCTTTCCGGAGGCGGTGGCTGGTATAAAGGAAACGCCCGTCTGGAGAGAGGTGGATGTCCGCACTGCCGTGGCCTTTGCCCTTGTAGGCCGTGAGAGTCTGGATCGGAGTAAGGGTCCCGTCGGAATAGCGGAACGTCACCAGCTTGTCACCCAACTCGCAGAGCAGGTAGGCGAATCGTCCGTCGGCGCTGAAAGTCAGGTGGCGGGGGCCGAATTTCCGGCCGATGCCCAACCGGCTCCAGAACCGCCTCACCTTATGTTTCCAGGCTACCTGCGCATCTGAAAGCGGGAAGATGCCCGTACTGCAGTCGAAACGGAGGATGCAGTCGCGCCCGAGATCGGTGGCGAAAATATATTTCCGGTCCGGAGAAAGGACGGCGCAGTGCATATGGGCAGGTTCGCCAGCTTCCTGGTAAGCGAACGCCTGCGACAGGCCCTCGATGCGCCCCCATGCGCCCAGACAGTAAGCCGCCAGAGTCCCGCCGCTGTAGTTGGAGCAGACCAAGGCGTCTCCGGTACAGAGGAGGTTGCAGGGGTCCTCTCCGTCAATGACGGATTTGGGGAGGAGGATACGCTCGGAGAGGGTCAGGGTGTTTGCGACGGCCGGGGTCCGGGAAGGATCATCGGAAATCGCATAGGTACTGACTCCCTGCCGCCCGTCATTGTATTCATTGACCGACCAGGCCACCCTGCCGTCAGGCGACGGGATGACGAAGGAGGGATTGCCGGAAGCGGCGACGGACAGAAGCCGGGCCTCTGCGGTCCGGGCATCGAAGGAGTAAAGATAGACCCCTTCAGCCGGCGTACCTTCCGTGTAGGTCCCGACCAGAAGGCGAAGGTCCTGATCCTGGGCCTGAGCCGTCGCAAGCGACAGCAGCAATGTTACAACCAGACCGATCCGCTTCATTAAGCAGCGGATACGGAAACGATCTTATACGGGATGCCCCGTCTAAGAAGAGAAATCTGGATCTTGGGGAAAGCTTTGTGCGGCTCCTTCAAGGCGAACTTCTTGCCGAGGACCCGGATGAGGGTGTCGGGATTCTTGACCTTGAGGCTCTCCATAAGCCGGAGGGTATCCTTCGCGGACACGACGAGACTCTCTCCCTTATCGGGGTCGCCGTCCCATCCGAAGCGGGTAAGGGTGAATTTTCCTTTTTCGACCTTCGCGACGATGCAGAATTCCGCACTCTTGAAATAAGTAGCCTCAGGGACGTTTTCGTTCCACACGACCGCGATCTCCGGGGTCCGCTGCTTCTTGGTGTCTGATTTTGCCATAGTAATCTTCTTTAATTCCTTGTAAAAATAGGAAAAAACTAGAAAACTACGTATTCCTGTCCGACATTATACGACATGCAGCGCTGTAAATCATTTACTTGCCCAGGAAAGACGGTTATTTCCCGTACTTGAAATGGAGGTCGCAGAAATCCATGAAGCGGTCCCAGTCATAGTCGGTCACATCATGTTTTCCGGCGCGGATGTGATAACCCACATCGGTCATGATCGGCTGATGGATGCCGGGATGTTCGAATGTCCCGAGTCCCTTCATCCCATACAGCTCAAAGGCGGGCGTGGCATAGGCGGTGGCCAGGAATTCTCCTTTCTGGTCCGCCCAGTTGTCTTCCTGCGCACTGGCGACATAGACGTGGCGCGGCGCCATCAGGGCGATGAGCTCGTGCTGGTCGAAAGGCATGGCAGCCTCGTTGTTCGCATATAGTTTATACGCCGGGCAGAACCACCATTCGAGCGTCGTCATGATCCGGTCGACGTTTTCACCGTACACCCGCTTGGCCAGGGCGGCCCCGGAGCAGCCGGAATCGTTGGAAATCACCACCTTGAAGCGTTCATCCTGGGCGCCGGCCCAGAGGGCGGCCTTGCCCTGCCTGGAATGGCCCATGATGGCGATCTTTTTCTTGTCGACCCAGCGCTGGGTCTCCAGGTAATCGACCAGGCGGCTCGAGCCCCAAGCCCAGGCACCGATGGCTCCCCAGGAGTCGGACAGGATTTCCCGTTGCTGATAATCCGGGAACAGGGAAATGATGCTGTTGTCGATCATTTTCTGTCCCCTGCCATCGGGATAGATGTCATGGTAGCACATGGTGATGACGGCATAGCCGCGGTCGATGATCCTTTCCCAGGGCCAGCGGTTCATCTGGCAGCCTCGCTTCCAATCCGGATGGTCGGGTTTCTTGACCAGCGGGAAGGCCGGGGAATACAGGATGGTCGTGTCGAGCGTCGTGCTGTGGTTTCCCTTGAAATTGTACGCGACAAAGACCGGAATCTTCCCTTTCCTGTGGTTGGGAATCACCAGCATGGCGATGGCTTCATGCTCCTTCTCTCCGTTGGAGAAGATGAAGCGCACCTGCTTGCAGGTCGCTTTCCCGCCGAGGAAGGCTTCGTTCGTGGAGACATCCTCGTAGCGGACGTCGATCTTGTCGTAACGGGTGCGTCCGTACTCTTGGGAGAAGAAATACTCCAAGAGTTCGGGGCGACGCTTCTTTTCCCAAGTCTTCACGTCTCGGACCGGAGTCCCGTCGTTGCAGACCATCATGTCCGGAAGGACAAAGGAGGGAACCTGCGTCTCATCATAATTGATACCTTCTTGCCCGTAAAGGTTACAGGCAAGAAGGATCAAAGCTAAAAAGGTCCAACGTTTCATGTATATAGGGGTTATTCTTCTGCTCCGATGTGCTTTGGAGGCAGGTTGTTTTCCGCTCCGGGATAGCCGATGTTCTGGTTGATACGGCCCTGCTTGTTGGCGTTGAGAGCGTTAGTCGGAACCGGCCAAAGCACGTGGTGGACACTCATCTTGTACTCAGCCCAGCGGTGCTTGACGCCCTTGTTGTAGTAATTGTTCTTGGCCATCACCCAGTCATAGTAGAAGTTGATACCCTCCTGCTTGACATTGGAGCCGGTGCCGCCCGGGCCGGAGAAGTTATCCAGTTTGTACGTACGGCCGAAGTATTCACACTGCTTTCCGGTCTTGGCGAACGTATAAGCGACGCGGACGAGCTCGACATGGCGGTTCTCCTCGTAACAGAGTTCGCGGCAACGTTCATCCAGGATGGTGCCGATGTTAATGTCGGAGGCCGTGAGCGGATCGGCACCCGAACGCTGGCGGACGACATTCAGGTACTTGGCCGCATTGGCGGCATCGCCCTTCCAGTAGCAGGCCTCACCCATCAGCAGGTAGACTTCTGCGGAACGGTAGATGTACATCGGAGTCTCGCCGCCCCAGTTGGATACGGACAGGGGATCCGGTACATACAGTTTGTACACGGGCCACTGGAACCAGCTGCGGATGGAATCTTCCGGAGACATGGCCGGGTTCTTCACCAGATGGGTTCCATAGTAAGGGTTACCCGCCGCCTTTAACTTAGGATCGTTGTAGTACAATTCGTCCGGACTCTTCCAACTGTCACGGTTATACTGCCCGCGGATGTCGTTCTTTTCCTTGTCGGTCCAGATGGTCCACTGGGTATAGTTGGTGGCACGGGCGCGTCCGATACCACGGCCGTAGGTGCGGTTGATCTCATACTGCTTCTCGACGCCGTCGGTAAATACGACACCGGTCTTTCCGTCCGGGGTTGTAACGCCCACGATACGGGGCATGGTGTTGCGGCAGAGTTGGGACCGGACAGATCCCGGCACGTTGGGATAGTTAACCAGATAGAACAAGCCTTCCGTATTGCTTGCATCCAGCTTGCCTTCCACACTGTGGAGGTCAAACATCAGGTTCGCACGGGGCGGCCCGTCGTAACCAGAAGGTACAGAAGCAAAGCGTTTAGTCATCAGAGGGTGCTTGGCCACGATCGCCTCGCCGATCTGGATCGCCTTGTCATACTCACCCAGGCAGATATCGATCTTCATCAACAAGGTTCCGCAGGCGCTTTGGGTCACTTGGCCGCGGTCTGCATCGTCCGGAACGTTGGCATAGGCGAACTCCAGGTCTTTTTTCAGCTGAGCCAGGATATCCCAGCGGTCGTGGGAATAGAAATCCGTCTTCGGCTCAGACACTTCCTTGTCGATCCACGGTACGTCACCGTACTGATGGACCAGCTTGTAGTAATAGTAGGCGCGATAGAAATAGGCCTCTCCCAGGATGCGGTTGCGTTCCGCTTCGGAGGAAAACTGAGCGTTGTCTATGCGGTAGATGACAGTATTAGCGGCAGAGATCGCCGCGTAGCCTTGTGTCCAGTACCAACCGGTACGGGTGATGTTCATGCTGTTCAGCTTGCCACCGTTGGTGTCGGGCAGAAGGGTGACGTCCAGATCCATCTGGGGGCCGGCCTTGTCGGTCGTTCCCTCGACACAGAAGTCCGACAGGATCATCTCGGTCAGTGCAGGGAAGCCATCCCCGTTGTATTCGTTATTGATGATATTCCGGCAGCGGAAAAGGGCAGCTTCGAAACCGGCGGCATCCACGAAGGTGTTTTCCGGTGTATAGAATGAGAGCGGTTTAGGCTCCAGCCATTCATCCCTGCATCCACAGAGGGACAGCATGAAAAGGATGACCGCTCCGGCTCTGAAAATCGTATTGTTTTTCATAATCGCAACATTTTAAAGGGTTACGTTGATTCCGAACGTGAAAGTGCGGGGGGCGGGAGATGAACCCAGTTCGGGATCCCAGAAATTCCAGTACGGCGCGAAGACACAAGCGTTTTGTACCGTGGCGGACAGACGCAGGGCCTGCATGGCCAGGCGGTGGCAGAAGGAAGCCGGCACATTGTAACTGAGGGTCACGTTGTCCAGGCGGACAAATGACTTGTTGACAAGGTTGGTTCCGATGTTCTTCGAACCGATGCGGGCGTAGTCATTGATCGGGTTGGTCGCCGTCCAACGAGGCATATAGTAATCGGAGGTACGGTCAGGGAAAGAATAGTTGTTGGCAGCTTCCTGGAACGAGCCGTATTGACCCAAGAGTGAATAGAGACTGGTCGAGAGCGTGAATCCTTTCCAACTGAGGTTGCTGAAGAGAGAGATCCGGGCACGGGGCGAGGTATAGCCCTGGAAGATCTTATCCTTATCCGTCATCAAGTCATCGGTGTTCTGGTCCTTGTACTTGAAATCGCCGGGCTGGCAGCCATACTTGGCCGCTTCGGCTTTTTCGTCCAGCTGCCATACGCCGACCCGTTCGTAAGCCCAGATCCGGTCGGGATCCTGGCCGATGAACCAGCCATAAGAGCCGCTAGTCGGGTCATCCGACTCCTTCTGGCCGATGACATTGCCGGCCTCGTCCTTCACATCTTCCATATCGCCGTACAGGTGGACGATCTTGCGCCGGTTCATCGACAGGATGCCGGTCAAATTCCATTTCCAGTCGTTGCGGTCAAGCACCTTGGCATTGAGGGTCAGTTCGAATCCATGGTTGAAGACCTGGCCCAGATTGGCCGTAACCGTTGTAAAACCAGTCAGATCCGGCAGTTTGCGGGGGACCAGCAGGTCATAGGTATTGGCCCGGTAGTATTCGGCGCTACCGGAAAGGACATCTCCGAAGAGAGAGAAATCCAGACCGAAATTGAGAGACGCCGTACGCTCCCAGCGCAGGTTCCGGTTGGCCATCGTACTGACGGTCATCATGGTCGTCGAATACAAAGAGCCGCTGGGAGTAGCAAACGGCAGCAGGCTGGAAGACATCGTGGAAAGGGCATCATACCGACCGATGGCACGGTTACCGTTCTGACCCCAGGAGACACGGAGTTTACCGTAATTGAACCAATTCTGGGCTCCAGCCATGAACTTTTCGTGGGTAAAGACCCAACCCAGGGCGAAAGCCGGGAATACAGCATGGGGATTCTCTTGTCCGAAGGCGGAGAAACCGTCCCGGCGGATGGATGCGGTCAGCATATATGTGTCCCTGAAGGAGTAGAAGAGCCGCGCCATGAGGGCATCGCCCGTCTGATACGTGTCTTCGCTGCTGATGGTCGGAACCGTGGCAAAACCGACGGCGTGATAACCGAGGATATCATTGGGCGAATAGCCGGAGGCCGTCATTTTGCTATACCAAGTCTGCCCCTTTTCGGCATTGGCCAGCAATGTCACTTCGACATGATGCTTGTCTGCGAAAATCCGTTTCCAACGCAAGATGTTATCGACCTGCCAATTATATTCCTTGGTGAAAGAGCGGGTGGATTCTCCGCCCTTGCCTTCGTAGCTGCGGTGCTCCGAAGACATATGATAATAGTATTCACGCCACTGCAGATAGGGAATGAAATCCAATTCATATTCGATTCCGAAGGGTAGCTGAAGTTTGGCGAAGAGATTGGCATTCAAGCTTTGGTAAAGATCCCTCTTGTCCGTAAACTTGCGGTCATAAAGGGGATTGTGGGGGTCCAGTCCGTTCGGCATGTACTGATAGAGGGATTCTGCCGTAGGGTCATCGAGCAGATTGAGCGAATAAGGCGTACAGTTCCGGGACTGGGTCCAGTCACACCTGACAGGACTTTCGTCGCGGGAGGCGAACTGGGCGTTGACGCCGACAGTCAGGAAATCCGTGATCTTGGTTTGCACGTTGGCACGGACGCGGACATTCTTGTATCCGTCTCCGACGATGAAACCGTCCCGGTCTGCAAAGTTGATGGAATAATACTGCTGGACACGGTCCGTACCAGCCGATACGCCCACGGTATAATCCTGCTGGAGCGCATTCTGATAAACCAGGTCCTGCCAGTTGGTTGTCTTCCCGGCGAAATAATTATCAATCTCAACGGTCTTCAAATTCAATCGGGAAAGCCATTGGGTGATCAGCTGCTCCTGCGTCACGGATGTCGCCGGAGTCTTCTGGTCGTAATTGAACCATTCCAGCTGACTGAGTCCGCCGGTGAGTTGGGTCGGATTGACGAACATCTGGGGATACTGTTTCAGGTAATCTTCACCGAAACGTCCTTCATTATAATCCTGACGCCAGACCAGGAACTGTTCCGGCGTCAGAACGGCCGGCACATTGGCAGCCTGGGCTACGGCCCAGCGTGCATCCAAGGTCACGACCGGCTTGCCGGTTTTGCCCCGCTTGGTCGTGATGGCGATAACGCCGTTTGCTGACTTGGCACCGTAGACGGCGGCGGAGCTGGCATCCTTGAGAATGTCGACGGACTCGATATCCATCGGGTTGATATCGGAAATAGAGCCCTCATAAATGACGCCATCCAGCACGATGAGCGGTGAGTTAGAAGCCTTCAATGACTGGTTTCCTCGGATTGTCAACGAGCCTTCACCCTTTGCCGTATTGGTCACACCGACATTCAGTCCGGCGGCATTGGCACGAAGGATGTCGGACACGGTCCGAGGCGCGGTCTCGGCTATTTTCTCAGCCTTGATGTTGGATACGGCACCGGTCATATCCCGTTTGCGGGCCGTACCGTAACCGATCACGACCACATCATCCAATAGGTTGACATCTTCCTCCATGACGACATCGATGACAGATTGGTTGCCCGGCTTGACATCCTTGTCCAAAAAGCCGATGGAAGAAAAATGAAGGGTAGAACCGGGAGCCACATCCGGGCTCCAGTTTCCATCCAGGTCTGTCACGGCACCCTTGGTGGGGTTTTCGACGAGGTAGACGGCGGCGCCGACGACCGGCTCTCCGTTTTTATCTACCACCTTACCCTTTACCAGATTCTGCGCCATAACATTCATAGCGGTCGCCGTCAGGAAGACTGTGACCAATGCATAGAAACGTAAGGCTTTCATCAGTAAGTCTGTTAGATTAACTTCTTTAGGAAGTGTTGCAACTTCCATAACAAAGATATCAAGAAACCCACATCCGGTTTGCACTGGTCTGATTATTTCCGGATTTTACAAACCTGTTTATGGACGGAATCTCGCAAGACATTTTGCGTAAGAATATCCATATATTTAAACAGGTATGCAAAACTAGCAAAAAAACAGACCGGAACAAACCAGTTTGACCGTTTTTGTATCTTTGTAACAGACACTGAAAACTTATACAATGAAAAGAATCCTTTCCCTGTCGCTGACCCTTATGGCAACCCTGCTGCTGACCGGAAATCTTTCCACCGCAAAAGCAGCACAACCCGCCACCCCCACACAAACAGAAACCTTCCGCCTGTCCTGCGGGGCCGAGATGAAGATTGAAGTCTGCGCTCCCGGCATTTTCCGGGTGCGGATTTCTCCGGACGGAAGCTTCCCCCAGTCCCTGATGGAACGCTACGGCATCCTCAAGACCGACTGGGAAAAGCCTGCCGTAAAAGAGCTGCGGGATGCCGATAAATGGACCCTGGCCACTTCTACCCATACTTTGACGTTGGACCTCAGATCTCAAACCATCGGCCTGAAGGACGCCTCCGGAAAGGAGTTGGTGGACGGCATCTCCTTCCATCCGGGCGGCAGCACGCTTTCCCGTGTGCTCAGAGACTCCATCCAGGTACAATATGGTGACATGGTCACCCGTCGAAACGGCGGCATCATCGGCGACGACGACGGCTCCCTCTCGGAGATGGACAAGACCGAAGGAGGAGACCCTCTCAAAAGCTGTGTAATCCGCATTCCCATCAAGGCCGACGAGCGCTTTTACGGTGGCGGCAGCACCTCGCGCGAACACATCCAGCATCGCGGCGAGCGCCTGAGGATGTGGGCCACCTATCAGCACACGGAGATTCCCATGCCCTTCATGATGAGCAGTGAAGGCTGGGGCATCTACTCCAATTCCACCCGCAAGAGCTACTTCGATATGGGTCGTCTGGAAAAGGACGCATTCTCCATCTATACAACGACCCCGGAGGCTGATTTCTATCTCATCGCAGCCGACGGAATGCCCGGTATACTGGATGCCTACACCCTTCTCACCGGTCGTAACTACCTTCTCCCGAAATGGGCCTACGGTTTCTGCTTCGGCCCCAACATGAAGGAAGACCAGTGGAACATCCTCTCCGATGCCCGCGACTTCCGCGCCATGGGCATGCCCTGCGACGTATTCTGGCTGGAACCCCAGTGGATGAGCAAGCATTACGACTTTTCCAGCGCCAAAGACTGGAACTACAACAAGTTCTCTCCGGAGTATTCCTGGAAACAGAACGATCCCGTGAAGCGCTACAATCCCTCTCTTTTCATCGGCCGTATGCGCGATATGGGCCTGCACCTGGGCCTTTGGATCTGTGAAGAATACGACCTTTCCATTGCCGAAGAAGACGCCTTGCCCGGCGCCAAACCCTCTGGCCTGGAGCACTGGATGGACCACCTGAAGAAATTCGTGACCATGGGTGCCGAAGGCTTCAAGCTGGATCCCGCCCGCACCCTGGACGAGCACACCTATCGGAAATACTACAACGGCCGGCCCGACAAGGAGATGCACAACCTGAACCAGGTGCTCCTGCCCAAGCAGATGAACCTGATGTACCGCGAGCATACAGGCAAGCGCGGCTGGTACCATTACTGTGCGGGCTGGAGCGGCACCCAGCACTGGGGCGCCTCCACCAGCGGCGACAACGGCGGCGGCAAGACCGCCCTCTTCGACCAGTTGAACTTGGGCAACAGCGGCTACATGAACACCTCGTGCGATGTGATGCACGTGTCCCGTGAGCAAGAGATGCAAAGCCTTCATTTCGGCGCCTTCCTGCCTTGGGTGTCGGTAAACAGCTATGCCCACTTCTATCATCCTTTCTATTTCACCGGAAAGGAGAGGGATATCTATCTGAACTGCATCAAGCTCCGTTATGAGTTGATTCCATACATCTGGAGCGCCGCCATCGAAGGTGTGCTCACGGGCATGCCCATGGTACGCAGCATGCCGCTTATGTTCCCGGCCGACCGGGCCGTGGACGACCTATGGACGCAGTATATGTTCGGTCCGAACCTGCTGGTGGGTATCTTTACGGATGAGATTTACCTTCCCGCCGGGGAATGGACCGACGCCTGGACCGGCGAGAAGATCCGGAGCCGCGGCGAGACGGTGAAACGTCCCTGTCCGGAGGACCGTGCGGGATTGCTCTTCATCCGCGGCGGCGCAATCATTCCCGCCATGGAAGCGGCCGACCATATCGACATCCGGCCCCAGCGCGAATTCATCGTCAAAGTGTACCCCTGGGGCGAGAGTGAATATGTAATGAATGACTGCGACGCCGAAAGCTACGGCTACGAGCAGGGCCTGGTGGCCCGCACCCGCTTCCGCTGCAGTCAAAACAGCAAGGGAGTAAAGCTTACCGTGGACCCTGTGGAAGGCTGTTTCGAGAACATGCCCGACACCCGCGACTACAGCTTCCGGGTGGCTCTGAACCGCAAACCTTCCAAGGTGCAGGTGAACGGCGTGAAAATGAAAGACTGGACCTGGTCCATCCTTGGCGAAGGAACCGGGACCCTTACAGTGAACGCTGGCAACTGCCCGGTGTCTGAGACACTGACGCTTACCATCCTTTTTTGAAAAGTCGTTTAATCAGGCTATTTTTAATGAGCAATAGTTAAAACGGTCATGTACAGGGAGAAACTCTACAAAAGCATAGTGCACGAGGTTGAAAAGGGTATCCTGGATGGGAAATACAAACTCGGAGACAAGATTCCTTCCATCAACTCCTGGCGCATCAAGTCGGGGCTCTCCCGCAGTTCCGTGCTGCTGGCCATGGACGAGTTGGTCAGCCGCGGTCTCATTGAATCTGAACAGAGCATAGGCTACTTCGTCAGTTCTACCCGCGTGGAAATCACGCATCGTTTCCTTCTTATCTTCAACGAATTCAATTCCTTCAAGCAAGACCTCTATCACTCCATCCTGAACTCGCTGGGAAGCGGTGCGGTGACCGATATCGTCTTCTATAATTTCAACCGCGAAACCTTTGACCTGCTGCTGCAGAACATGGCCGGAAAGTATTCTGCTTACCTGGTCATGGCCGGAGTTTTCAAAAACATAGAGCAACAGCTTAGGAAACTGGGAGGAGAGGTTATTGTGGTGGACTCCTGCGACGACTCGGTGAAAGGTGCTTTCTCGAGCGTAACGCAAGACTTCGCGCAAGATACACACGACGCCCTGGAGGCCGGCCTCTCACAGCTCAATCATTACAACGAGATTGTCCTGGTCCAGTCCAGCCCCAAGGAACCCGTTGCGCGCTACGACGGCGTGCAACGCTTCTGCCAGGAGTACGATTTTTCCTGTGCCCTCATCAAAACCATGAAAGACATGCCCCTGCGCCACGGCGTGGTCTATCTCACCCCGGAAGACAGGGAAATCGTGAACATCATGCGTGCGGCCGAAAAGCAGCATATGCAGGTAGGCGAAGACTTCGGCCTCATCGCCTTCAACGAGCAGGAATTGAACGAGATCCTGTGCAACGGCCTCACCACCATCTCTACAGACTTTGTCCAGATGGGCAAGACCGTGGTTGATCTGGTGAAAGAGAAGGAGATCAAGACCATCCGTAACCCATGGCGGCTCATCCTGAGGAATTCCCTGTAACTAGACGGAAAACTGATAAATGCAGGTATGGGAATAGGTCTGTCCGGGCCTCAGGATGATGTCCGGAAAAGAGGAGTGATGGATGGCGTCCGGCCATTTCTGGGTTTCCAGGGCTAAAGCGCAGCGGTGACCGATGACGCGGCCATCCTTGCCGGCATAGCTTCCGTCGAAGAAATTACCGCTGTAAAATTGGATGCCGGGCTGGTCGGTAAGGATTTCCATCACACGGCCGGAGACGGGTTCACGGAGGCTGGCGACACGGCGAAGACCTTCACCGCCCAAGCACCAGTTATGGTCGTAGCCTCCTGCTTCAGCAATATCCCGGCCGATGAGCTTGGCGGTGCGGAAATCGAAAGGCGTTCCCTCCACGGGGCGCACCTCACCAGTGGGGATGAGCATGCCGTCCACCGGAAGATAACTATCAGCCGTAATCTGAAGTTCATGGTCCAGGATGGGCCTGGAGGCGTCTCCCGTGAGGTTGAAGAAACTGTGATGGGAAAGGTTGCACAGCGTAGGGGCATCCGTCACAGCCCTGTATTCCAGCTTGAAGGCATTCTCCGGCGTAAGGGAGTAACTCAGTTCGATGTCCAGGTTGCCGGGCCAGCCTTCTGCTCCGTCAGGATCCTTGAGCAAGAACTTAATGGCGTTCGGACGCACTTCCCGAACGGTCCACGGCACCCGGTCGATGCCTGTGAACCCGCCATGCAGGGTGTTGCCGTTGTCGTTGGCGCTGAGCCGGTACAGCCTGCCGTCCAGGGTGAATGCCGCTCCGCCGATGCGGTTGGCCACACGACCGACGGCAGCGCCGAAAAAGCGCTCCCCGGGGCAGTCCTGATATTCCCGGAGGCTGGCATAGCCTACGATGACATCGGCCATGGCGCCGTCCTTTCCGGGGACCTGCAGCGAAAGGACTCGGGCGCCGTAGTTGGTGACGGTCATCTCCAGGCCACCACCCCTTATAGTATAGATTGCCGGGTTCATTCTTTAACCAGCTCTTTCTGAATTTGTTCCAGAGATTTTCCCTTGGTCTCCGGCAACCACCAGGCAAAAAGGAGGGCCAGGGCGGCAATGACGGAGAAGAAGGTGAAGATATACTGTCCGCCGATGGAAAGGCACAGCGGGAAGAACCAGGTGAGGAGGGCGCTCCAGACCCAGTGCGTCATGCTGCCGAAGACCTGGCCGCCTGCACGCACGTCATTGGGGAAGACCTCTGCGATGACCACCCAGATGGTGGCACCCAGCGAGAGGGCGAAAAAGGCCACATAACCCATCAGGAAAATGAGCATATAATAGCCGTGGAAGGCCTCCAGGGCAAAACCGCGGGCCACCATGGCCTGACAAAAGGCCATACCCAGGGCACCGATGGCGATAAGCGTCTTCCTGCCCACCTTGTCGATGATGACCAAGCCCAGCATGGTAAAGCTGAGGTTGGTAAGGCCGATGATGATACTCTGGAGCATGGCGCCCTCGCGGAACACGCCGGAGAGTTCCAGCAGGCGCGGGGCGTAATAAAGGATGGCGTTGATGCCGCTGAGTTGGTTGAGGGTGGCAATGATAAAGGCGATGAGGATGGGTTTCCAATACTTTTTCCGGAAAAGCCGGTCACCCCTCTTCCCGGCGTCGGCCAGGGACTGGCGGATGGCCTCCAGCTCTCCAGCCACATTGCTTTCGCCGGTCTTCTCAAAGACGGCCATGGCATCGGTTTCCCGGCCTTGCTTCACCAGCCAGCGCGGGCTCTCCGGCATGGAGAACATGAGCACGCTGAACAGGAAGGCGGGGATGGATTCAGCCATGATCATCCATTGCCAGTCGTTAGGAACGCCGGCAATCCAGTAGTTGGAGAAATAGGCCAGGACGATACCCAGCACAATGTTGAACTGGAAGAAGCACACAAAACGTCCGCGCCAGGAAGCCGGCGAAATCTCCGCGATGAACATGGGGCCCACCACGGAGGAGGCGCCTACGGCCAGTCCGCCCAGGAAACGGAAGAACATAAAACTATACCAGTTCACGATGGCGCCACTGAAGACAGCACTCACCAGATAGAGGATACCGATAACGATGAGCGAGCGCTTGCGGCCATACTTTTCTGCGGGTCTCCCGCAGAAAAGGGCGCCGATGATGGTGCCGATCAAGGCCGTAGCCATGGTGAAACCATGGGCGAAGTCCGTAAGGCCATAGACCGCCTGGATCTGTTTCTCGGCCCCGGAAATGACTGCCGTATCAAAACCGAACAGGAGGCCGCCCAACGAGGCTACGAAGGCCACCCAAAACATGTACAATTTAAGACCCTGTTTCACAGCTGATATTTGATTCGTTCGATGATATGATCCTGATAACATTCGTCCAGTTCTACGAAGTAACCGCTCCAGCCCCACACACGGACGATCAGGTCGCGGTGCCGCTCCGGATGCTTCTTGGCATCCAGGAGGGTTTCGCGGTTCAGGGTGTTCAGCTGCAGCTGGTGACCGCCCAGACGCATGTAATTGCGGATGAGCATGGCCAGTTTCTCAATGGTTTCTTCGTTGCGGAAGATGCTTTGGTCCAACTCTATGGTGAGCGGACCGCCGTTGATGGTGTCTTCCAGGTGCTGTTTGGAGAAAGAGCGCATCACGGAAACAGGACCCTGCTGACGCAGGAACATGCTGGGCGTGAAGTTGGCGGGAATCACCTCCCCGGCGCTGCGGCCGTCCGGAGTGGCCGGAAGGTCCTTGGCGTGGAAGATATAGTACATGGCCGTGCCGGTGCCGGCGCGCCAGATACCGCCGCGTTCGTTGCGCTTGCCGCTCAGGCCTTGGGCGAAGGAGGCCAGCAGGGCCCCGCCGATGGCATCCGGTTCCTCCTGGTCAAGGCCCATCTTGGGCGCTTCGTTGCGAAGTTTCTCCTGCAGGGACTCGTGGCCTTTGAAGTTGTTGTGAAGGGCATCCATGAGTTCATCCAAGGGAATGGATTTCTCCTCATAGTAGTACTTCTTGATCACAGCCAGGGAATCGGCGGCGGTGGAAAGGCCAGTGCCGTGCACGCCGTAGTTGTTGGAGTTGCCGCCCAGGGTGATGTCCTGTGCGCGTTCGATGGTACCGCCCATGAGCATGGACATCCAGGGAGCCGGCACGATGTAGAGATTGTCGTGTGCCTTGGTGATGCGGTCGCATTCGGCCTTGATCCGACTGTCTACATAGGCGTAGAATGCTTCGTAGGTGGGATACTCTCCCAGGTGTTCCAGGGCGTCCGATACCACACCGGCGAAAGAGAGGGCGTCTATGTTCACGATCTCCATGCCGTTTTTGGGCACGATGAACTCCCAGCAGGCGGCCACCACGTAATTGTAGGCATCCTCCGGGCTATATCCCAGTTTCAGAAGGCCGGGAATCACCACATCGTCGTTGTCATACTGAGGGAAACCTAAGCCGCGCTTGGTAAGCCTGGCGCCCATTTTGTACACCTCCAGCGGGGTTTGGGCATCACAACGGAGGTTGATCTTGGGGTCTATGAGATTGAGCTCGTAGCTGGCTCTCAGGCACATTTCGGACACCTCGTTGAAGAGATATTCACCCTTCTGGTTACGTCCGCCCAGCACGATGCTCTGGCCGTTGTCTCCTTGCTGCATGCCGATGTAAAGGTCGCTGTCCTTGTTGCAGGTTAGGAAGAACTCCTCGACGAGGTCGAAGGCCTCGTCATCGGTGAGGCGGCCAACCTCCTTGTCGGCCTTATAATAAGGATAGATATACTGGTCGAAGCGGCCCAGGGTATTGTGGTAACAGTCGCTTTCCCAAAGAGCGAAATGCACGATCCTAAGCAGCTGGAGGGCCTGGTGCAGGGTCTCGGGGGCCTTCTCGCGGATGTGCGCGAGATCGTCCGCCACGGTCTTCAAGCCGGCCGATTCCGCGCAGCGCTGGTATTTGAAGATGAACGCCTGTACGGCCTCGATGCTTTCCATGGCCGACGCCAGGAAGCGCTTCTGGTCTTCCGTGAGACCTTTGTCTCTGGCGCGCTTTTCCACCTGCAGCTTCCTCAGGCCCAGGCCGTCGCGGAGGATACCTTCATAGTCGGCCGATATATTGGAGAGGGTGCCGCGCTCGTGGAGGGTGTGGTGCTTTTTGATCTCGTCCCACTCGTCTTCCGTAAAGACGGAAGGAACACGGGTGATGGTTCGGGTCCCCACAATGGTTTCCCCTTCCAGGATAATGGGTCTTTCGGCCTCCAGCATAGCCTTCAGCATGTGTGCGCTGCGCTCCTGCGGATGGATGCCTCCTGCCTTGAAGCTTTCGCACAACTTGTCCAGCCCCAGCTTTTCCGGAGTAGTGCGGAAGGCGTGGTGCTTCCGGTTCCAGATAAAGGCTTTCAGTAGCTCTATTCTTTCAATCATAGTACCAATAATTGAATGCCTTTTCCCGTGAACATATCATGGATTTCAGGTTCTTTTTGCTCGTCAAAGGGCGGGTTGTACGGCAGGCCCACCATCGGGTATTTGGCTCCTGCGGTTTTGTGGTAACGGAGCAGTTCGACCCTCTGCAGGCCCTCTGCACCCTGGAGAAGACGGGCCGTCGCGTCCATGTTCTCCACCGTGTCGTTCACCCCCGGAATCAGGGGGATGCGGGCCACGAAAGGTTTGCCGGAGGCCTTCAGTGTTTCCAGGTTTTCCAGGATCCGGGCATTGTCCACTCCGGTATAGCGCCTGTGCCGGGCCGGATCCACCAGTTTTACGTCAAAGAGCATGAGGTCGGCCTTCCGCAGCACTTCCCTAAAAGCTTCGGCCGATGCGTAGCCGCTGGTTTCCACCGTTTTGTGCACTCCGGGGAGAAGATCCATCACTTCGCACAGAAAAGGGGCCTGCATGAGCGGTTCCCCTCCGCTGAAAGTGACGCCTCCGCCGCTATCGCGGTATAAGTCCTTGTCCCTGAGCAGCTTGCGGGCCAGCTCGTCGGCGCCGATCCGATAGCCGCACAACTCCTTCCTTCCTTTCTTTTCCAGCCACTGAGGCTCCGTGGCCCAACCTTCCGGATTGTGACACCACGCACAGCGCAGCGGACATCCTTTCAGGAAAACCATGCTTCGGATGCCGGGGCCGTCATTGATGGCAAATTCCTCTATGCTGAATACAATCCCGAAGCGCATAGCCCTAGTTCTCAGTGTCTTTAAACAAAGATACCAAGAAACCCATCGCTGGTTTGCGCTGGTCTGATTTATTCCCGCATTTACATACCTGTTTGTGGGAGAGTTCCGGTCAAACCCGGAATAACAACTCGAGCCTTACACTCCGGGTCGTTGGACTGAACAAGGTGACAGACAGGTGTCCGTCGTGGATTGTCTTCTCAATTTTTGCACCCGGGCACCGTACTTTGCTCAGTTGAACATGCTCGGGGATCCTGAAATGCTGGGTCATCGGGAATCCGCCGACCAGGTCGATATTCATTGAGAGCGAGTTTCCTTCCCACCGGTAATCGGAAATCTCAAGGGCGTTCATCGATATGTGCCGGTCACTTCCTATCCATTGCGGATACTCCTGTTTTTGGTGGAGGGAGAAGACCCTGACCCCATGAGCGGGAACCGGAGCCTGTAAAACGCCATCCTCCATGCTCCCGGCAACGCCGGTCCAGAATTCGTATGTATCCCTTGGCGCAGAATCGATGCCAAGTTCTTCCGTCGTCACAGAGATTACGGATTCCTTGTCTGTCCAATTGAACAGAGCTACGACTTGATACTCCGGCATCTTCGAATTGTTGACACTCAGGTTCCACACCGGAAGCATATCAAAATAAGGATATATGCTCGCCGGACGGACCCTGATGGCAGGAAGCGTCTGCTGGAGTATTTTCATTTTGTCCATATCCAAGCCGGCAAGCTTGTCTCCGAAGAACGTCAGCTGGCCCGGGAGGGCGATGACGGTCGCAGAGACCCGGGCTTCCTCCACCGGGAGGTCCTTCACAAGCAAAGTATCCGGATCGCAGATCATCGTGATATTATGGGCGAAAGACTGATTCAGGAAGCAGCGGGCCTGGTTCATGACATTGGGCCAGACAACGGGCTTGTTGGGGTGGACGATATCCGCCCCAAGACGGGAGGCGTCGGCATATGTGGACTCCGGGCCCGTACTATGTCCCTGGCATGCCAGAAGATAACTATCCTCCCCTATTCCTTCACGTATCGCCTTGACGCATAGTTCAAAAGGGTTCGGGCAGCCGGGGTCGTGGAAACAAGCCCTGATCTCGGGCCTTTCATATAAATGGGCGCAGTAATTGTGACTGCGGCCGGACATCCCGTCGATCTTAAAGTACCTGTACCCCCACTCCTGCGCCGCGGTCCGATGTATTTTCTTTATGTGCTCACGGGCCTCGGGAACCGTCGGGTCGAGAGTATATCGTCCGTTCCAAGAGGAGATCGGCTTCCCTTCTTTGTCGTGGAGGAACCAGTTCCTGTGCTCATTGTAGAACTCGACACTTCCCGTTCCGAACGGAGCGATCCAGATGCCGGGGATGAATCCAAGCGCCCGGATATCGTCCGCGAGTTGTTTCATCCCCTTGGGGAACTGCTTCTCGTTGACTTCCAGGTTCATGTTATAGAAACCGGAAACCGGAAGCTTGTCCGAGTTTCCCTGCCATGACTCGATATGCCAGATGTCACATCCGAAAGGCTGGAGATATTTCTTACCTATCCGTGCTTCAGACAGGTTGTCTTCCGCCGTCGCAGTGTCGAAATAGGTGTTCCAAGACATCCATCCTGTCGGGACCTTATGTTCCGGCTTCAGGGAAATGGCCTTATAATAAGGCATGTACCGGTTTTTGAACCAATCATTGGTCTGGGTTATGGAAAACGTGGATTCTGCGGACGAATGGATGCGCCCGGACATTCTGAGACTGAACGAACCATCCTTTTCGCTCAGAATTTCCAGTTCTGCGGCAGAAAAAGAAAGAAGGATGTCTCCCTGAAGGGCAAAAATGCTGTCATTATGACGGTTGTCCACGATTCCGTTCGAAAGGTTGAGCACCCGTTCATTTTCATCTGCGTGCGCCCTGCAGGCAAATGCATCTTTTTTGAATGTGACTTTTCCTTCCAGCGAAAAGACACCTTCAAAATTCTGAGCCGAGCGATGAAAAAAGAGAATATCAAGACGCTTCCCTTCTGAATTGACGACCCAATATCCCTGTACGTTCCCGGATGGATCCACGATGGAGAACCTGTCGGGGACCCCGTCCCGTGATTTGGACAGGGTCCAGTTCACACCATTTGAAACAAATGATAACCGGGCGTCTATCTTGAATGACGGAGCCGTGATGCACAGCCTGGACAGATCTTCGTCGAAGGCACAATCCGCGGATCCGCCAGATGGGCATTCCGTCCGGATTGGAGATTCCTGTACACTGTTACTTTTTGAAGGAAAGGCATGCATCGTCCCGGATGAAGATAATGCGATTGTCCCGAGAGTGAAGTCCTTGATGAATTTTCTACGTGTTGTCACAATAGTCAAAGTTTTTGGTTGTGGACATCAAAGATAGTGCATTTTCTGCTTACATCAACAATTGTTAACTTTGCAAAAAGCGACTGCGTATGAGAGTCATCTTATTCTTCCTGAGCGTAACGCTCTGTCTGAATGCCCTGGCCGGGGGCATAAAATCGGGCCCCTGGGTGACGGAAGCCCGGGAAAACCGCGTCACCATCCTCTGGATCAGTGATGTGCCGGGAATGGCCTATGTCGAGCTGTCTGACAGCACGAAGATTTGGGAAACCTTCGCCGGCCGCCGCGTTTTCCACCGGCTGCACAACATCCGTATCGACGGGCTCAAGCCCGGGGAAGTGCTCCGCTATCGTGTCTGCGGGCAGAACCTGGTAGATGATTCCAATGCACGCTACCCACAGTTTGGAGACCTCTATGAAGGAGAATGGCATCAGGTCCGCACCTTTGACCCAAAGGCACCCGAGTGCCGTTTTTCCGTGTTCAACGATGTCCATAACCGGATCCAGTGGTATGAAAACCTGGCCGCCCAGGTGGATTCCGCATCGACGGACTTCCTGTTCCTGAACGGCGATATCGCGTCGACGGCCAACCACGAGCTGGACGAGTTCGTTCATCTCGAGATCGATCCATTGGGGAACCTTCCCGCCGGGATTCCAGTCCTGTTCGGACGCGGGAACCACGAAGGCCGGGGCAATAATGTGGAGTTGATGGCCGACGTGTATCCGAACTCCGATCCCGCTCCGTTCTATTACACCTTCCGCCATGGTCCCGTGGCCTGCATCGTCTTGGATGCGGGCGAGACGGGGAAGAACCGTTCCATCCTCTACTGCGGCTCAGAGGTGTATGAGGATTACCTCTTCGAGCAGATCGAATGGGCCAAGAAGGCACTGAAGGAGCCGTGGTTCCGGAAAGCGCCCGTCAAAGTGTGCCTGCTTCACGTGCCAATGATCGACGATCCGGACAAAACAAAGAAACTCCTCCATCGCTGGCTGAACGTGCATTTCGTCCCGCTTCTGAACAAGGCGGGCATCGACCTGATGATTGGCGCGGACCTCCACACCGCCATGTACTGTGAGCCCGGCACCATGGGCAATGACTTCCCGATCATCGTGAACAACGAAGCGCGTCGGCTGGATTTTACCTACTCCAACGGCTACATCACCCTACGCTCTTTCAATCCCAACGGGAAACTGGAAGTCGAAAAGACCATTTCAGCGAAGTAAAATCCCGGAAAGTACTCTTTCGCAGGCGATGACATGTATTCGAAGACACTGCGCCTGTTCGTAAAGGCCCTGTAGTTCATCACGGCATCCTTGCGTCACTAAAAACCTACTCCAAGATGGAAATACCGGCGCATATACAGACCTGTGGAAATGCTATAGATACTGGCGGGAGCAGCATCAATCCAGGTCTCCCCCTGCCATACCATCAAGCC
>JAEEGI010003811.1_pt1 | contig 35787 bp, 13 predicted proteins | sample 8958751 | NCBI WGS metagenome assembly JAEEGI01 (sample SAMN16246545, study PRJNA631951) | gut metagenome | biome: gut microbiome; feature: rumen; material: KS-attached | host: Bos | place: Iran: Karaj | collected 2018-10 | reverse complement strand
CTCGTCGGCGGGGATGCCCTCCTCGCCCTTGAAGACCGTCACGTTGAGCTGCTCGGGGCTGAAGCCAAGGTGCTGGGTGAGGAACTCGAAGGACCAGGAAATGGCCTCCTTCTTGAAATAATCGTTGAGCGACCAGTTGCCGAGCATTTCAAAGAAGGTGAGGTGGGCGCTGTCGCCGACTTCGTCGATGTCGCCCGTGCGGACGCACTTCTGGACGTCCGTTAGGCGTGTTCCCGCGGGGTGCTCCTGCTTGCCCATCAGATAGGGCACGAGCGGGTGCATTCCGGCCGTGGTGAAGAGGACGGTCGGGTCGTTCTCGGGTATGAGGGAGGCGCCGGAAATGATGGCGTGCCCCTTGGACTCAAAGAAGCGGAGGTACTTTTCGCGAAGTTCGTCGGCGGTGATTTTCATGGCTGTTCCTTAAAAAAGCGTTATCAAATATTATACCTCAAAATCAGACGCCGAGGATTTTCTCGATTTCGGCGCGGCGCTCGGCGAGGAGGTCCTGGGAGCGCGCCTCGATGATGAGGCGGAGGTAGGACTCGGTGTTGGAGGGGCGGACGTTGAACCACCAGTCGCGGTACTCGATGCGGTAGCCGTCGAAGTCGTAGAGCGCCTCGGGCTCGGCCTTCGAGAGGAAGTACTTGCGCAGCCGCTCCATCGTCCCGGCCTTGTCCTCAATGCGGAAGTTGAGCTCGCCCGTGTTGGCGTAGCGGTCGATTGGCTTTACGAGTTCGCCGAGGGTGACGCCGCGCCGTTGCGCGGCGGCGATTTCGCCTAGCGCGACGAGCGAGGCGAGCTCGCCGGAGTCGCACCAGTGGAAGTCGCGGAAGTAGTAATGGCCCGCCAGTTCACCGCCGAAGACGGCGTTGAGCTCGCGCATTTTGACCTTCGCGAATGCGTGGCCGACCTTCCACATAGCGGTTTTAGCCCCGGCCTCGCGGAGGAACTCGGTGACGCCGCGCGAGGTGCGGATGTCCTGAAGGATGGTGGCTCCAGGGAATTTCCTGAGGAAGGGCAGGGCCATGACGCCGATCATGAGGTCCGGGCGGACGAAATCGCCCTTTTCGTCAATCAGCATCATGCGGTCGGCGTCGCCGTCGTAGATGACCCCGGCGTCGGCCTTGCTTTCACGGACGGTCTTGCAAATCAGCGTGCGTCCGGCAGGCTCGAACGGGTTCGGCGCGTGGTTGGGGAACGATCCGTCGGGCATCGCCGCAATATATTGAGGAGCGCCGCCGAACAACTCGCGGACGATGAGCGACGCCATGCCGTCGGAGCAGTCGATGACGAGCCTGACACCGGAGAGGTCTGGGACCCAGGGGCGGAGGAAGTCGATAAATTCCGCGATGTAGTCGACCTTTGCTATGCGTCCCTTTGCGGCCGTCGGCGGCGGAAGCGGTTCGGCTACCGCCTTTTCGAGGTGGGCGAGTCCGGAATCGTAACCTACGGGGCGCGCGCCGGCACGGGAGATTTTGAGGCCGTTATATTCGGGGGGATTATGAGACGCGGTGACTTGCACGGAGAAGTCGTAGCCCTTTTCCGCCGTGAAGTAATAGACCATGGGGGTGGAGGCGAGACCCATGTCATCGGCGTCGCATCCGGCGTCGGCGATTCCGCGAAGAAGCGCTTTTGCGAGGGAAGGGGAGGAGAGGCGCGCGTCGCGGCCGACGAGGGCGCGGTTGCCGCCCAGAAGGGCGGGCAGACGGCGGCCGATGCGATAGGCCAGATCCTCGTCGAGGCCGTCATGGTAGACGCCCCGGATGTCGTATGCCTTGAAAACTCCCATGTGGCACCTCAGTCAAGAATCAGGAGATAGCCGCCGGGGCGTCCCCTGCGGCCGAAGGCGCGGATGAAGGGCGAGCGCGCGGTCGAGACATCGTTGGTCCCGTCGTCATCGTAGTTCGCGTCGAGGGCGTGGGCGATTGTCGCCGCGATTTCGTCGCTGTCGGCGCTCCGGGATGAGGTTATCCACATGGCCACGATGCCGCCGAGGAGCAACGCGCTGACAATTGATAGAATAAGTGTGCTGATGGGTATGGTGAGGCGGCCTGCGGCGCGGTTGGAGAGCGAGACCGTCTGCCTGTAGTTGGCGCGCTCGTTTTCAAGGCGTTCGCGCTCAAGCGCGAGACGTTCGCGCTCGATTTGGAGTTTTTCGCGTTCAATGGCGAGTTCGGGGCTGTCTTCCATGATTAGTTCCTGGTTCTCAGTTCCTGGTTCCTGTCTGTTGGTTCCTAGTTCCTGGTTCTTGGTTGGTTAGTTGTCCAGTTCGACGAACGGCGGAAGGTTGCGCCTGCGGCGGACGCCGTTGAGCTGGCGCCAGACGAAAGGGTAGGAGGCGAATTTGCGGATCAGCCTCGGCTTGGCGGGGAAATCCGCGAGGAGGAAGCCGAAAAAAGGGGCGAAAATGCTTAGAAAGATGATTGGGGCCACAAGTATGAGAAACCAGGCGAGGATGTTCTTTAGAATCAGCAACGACCGACGTGCGGGCGGAATGCCCGCCGCGAAGACGCTTTCTACCTCAAGGTATTGCGGATTGGAGAAATAGTCCTCGGGGAGCGAGGTGATCACGATAGGTGTGACGACAAGGAGCACGACCCAGCTGACGACAAACACCGCGGCCCCCGTAATGAGCGCCGTGTGCGAAGAACTTATGCTGCCGAAGAAAACCATATTCACCAATATCCATTATCGCATTTTGTGCCGAGGCTTTGCAAACCGCGCAACTGAAATCCGGCGGGTTTGGAGAGCGGGCGCGCCCGCCCTCCAAACCCGCCTCAAAAAAAAGTTGACGAAAGACTATTGACGAAACGCGCACAATATGCGAAAATAAGGCCATGCTCTTACGAGTGTACCCAGACATTGTCTTTTGTTCCAAAGAAAGGGGAAAAACGATGGATAGAAACAGCATGAAAACGGCGTTAAAACCGGCATGCCTCACGGCATGGCGGCTTGTCATGGTCGTTGCGGCCGCTTTTTCCATAGCCACGTCAGCCGTGGCGCAGACAGCTTGGCGCACAGCCGCCGGGGCCGTGAAATCACCGGCCTCTTCAGCCCCCGTGGTATCCGCCTCGGCCTCAAAGGACGGGACGCAGAGCCTCACGTACCGCTTCTCCCCGCCAACAGTCTCCATCGCCGCCGACGGTGTCGCGGACATTGTCCTGCCAGGCGTCGAAAACGATGGCCTACCGGGGCAGCCCCTTTTACCATATATGACGGTGCGCATCGCCATACCGCAGGGGCGGACCGCGCTTTCCGCCACGGTCATACCGGGCGAATTGTCGCAAGTCGCGTCAGGCGTCACGCTTCGCCACGCCGAGCGTGAATTCCGTCCAGGGACGCCGTTGGTTCCCACTCCTCGTGACGACGCGATATACGCTTCCGCGGATCCATTCCCCGCCTCACCATCCTCGGAAGGCCGCACATCGTGGAAAAACGGAGTCGCCTTCTACGAGTTCGACATCTGTCCGGTCGTCTACGTTCCGGCAACAGGCGTCGTCAGCGCATACAGCGAGATTTCCGTGACGCTCGTCCTCGCCCCGGTCCGTCTCCGCGCCGCCGCCACCGTTGACACCGTCCACGCCCCGTTTGTCTCCGCCGAGCGCGCCAAAGTCGTCGGCGAACTTGTCGACAACCCCGCCGTCATTGACGACTATGAGGCCTCGGAGACCCCCTCCCGCCGCCTCAAGGCCTCGCCGGATTCAGGCGATTCCTCGCTGACGGCGTTTGCGCCGCCGACGCTTCCCTGCTCCTCCTCGGAGTCCTATCTCCACGTCATCATAACGGGCGCATCGCTTACCAATTCGTTCCGCTCCCTCGTCATGTACCGCCGTCAGGGAGGGTTCTCCTCGACTATGGTCACGATTGACGACATTGTCAAGACATACGGCCACGGCGGCGACAGGCAGTCGACGATCCGCGACTTCATCAAGGACGCCTATAAAAACTGGGGCACCGAATACGTCGTCCTCGGCGGCGACACACAGGTCGTCCCGGCGCGTATCCTGCATTGCGAGTCCGGACAGGGCGACGTCGAGGACATGCCCTCAGACCTTTACTACCAGTGTCTCGATGGCGATTTCGACAGCAACGGCAACGGCATATACGGCGAACCTGATGACGGCCCCAACGGCGGCGACATCGACCTCTACGCGGAAGTGAAGATCGGCCGTGTGTCCGTCGAGTCGGAAGCGGAGTTCCAGAACTGGTTCTACAAGATGAAGAAATACGACGAGGACTGCGCCGCCGGCGCACCCTACACACGCGCAGCGCTCTTCGTCGGCGAAGATATGGGAGACCAGTACTACGCCAAGCCGGCTTTGGAGCAAATGCGCATCGGCACGTCCTACACCGGTTTTTCAAACAGCCGGGAGTGCTGGGGCTTCATGGACGTTCCCAACCTCTTCGACGCTGATAAACTGACCACGCTTTACGAGGCGGACGGAGAATGGGGGGCTCATGAGCTTGCCGCCGCCATGGTCGCCGGCGATGGTGTCTCCGTTGTCAACCACCTGGGCCACAGCAACTACAACTACAACATGAAGATGGGCAACGAAGACGCGGACGCGCTCAAGAACGAAACGCCCTTCTTCGTCTACTCCCAGGGGTGCATTGCCGGGGCGTTCGACAAGGACTGCATCGCGGAGCATTTCACAACCTCCACGCGCTACGGCGCTTTCGCCGGCGTCTGGAACGCACGCTACGGCTGGTACAGCCGCGCAAACCTCTCCACAGGGCCGAGCCAGCGCTTCCACCGCCGCTTCTGGGACGCCGTCTTCCAGCAGGAGCACCATGAAATGGGCTACGCGAACATGATTTCGCACGAGCGCAACGCCGCTTCCTGCCACAGATACGGCACAATGCGCTGGGTCTATTTGGAGACCAATCTCTTCGGCGATCCAATCCAGAGCCTGTGCGGCCCCAATTGCCGCGTAATCCTCGATCGCGAGGCCTACCGTTCCGACGCGACCATGGTCATCACATACGAGTCCGCCAACGAGGTGGACTATTTCACGGCGGTTCTGACAATCACGGACGCCGACGGCCTCGTCCGTCCCGAGATTGAAATCGAACTTCCCTTTGCCGGCACAGTGGCGGGCGGGTTCGTCTACTCGAAATCGGTTGACCTCTCGACTCTTGGTGTCCGCCATGACGATGTCATCCGCGTGACCATCAAGGAGGAGACCGCGCAGGCGGCGACCGCCTTCATTGACGACGTGGCACCGGGATTCACGGATGTGCGCCTCCGCAACATTGACGACGGCCAGGCTTCCGTCACGTGGAAGACATACAAGCCGGACAAGAGCGACGAGGCCAACGGCGACTACGTCTACGAAGACACGGCAGGCACCTGCTTCGTCGACGTCACGGCCCCGTTCGCCAATCCCCTTTCAGCCGATTCCCCGACATACGCCAAGTCGCACTCGGTGATGGTCGACGACCTTGAAGTCGGCCTCTACTACGTGCGCATCCTCGCCGTCGACAAGGCCGGCAACACCAACGTCTGGAACTCGGCGGCCGTCACAAGCGAAATCATTTCGGCGGATCCCTCCGAATACGGCAAGCTCATTGTCAGCCCGCGCGAACTCCGCGCCGACTACGACATGGAGCGCGACGCCTCCGGATGGACGGTCTCCGCCGACAACGACGGATGCTGGCAGCTCGGCGTGCCAACATACGGTCCTGATAATTCCTCGCGGTGCTGGGGCACGGTCCTTGACGGCCGCTACCCGGACGGCGCAAGCGCCTCGCTCGTCTCCCCCGAGATCACGCTCCGCGAGGATCCGACCATAGTCTTCCGCCACTGGTACGACATTCAGGTGTCGCCGCTCGGCGCGAGCAACAACTCGGACGCGGACTTCGGCGCAATCGAAATCATCGCCACCGGTTCCGACGGCTCCCACTCCGACATGTCCGTCGTCGATGGCGCCTGGCACAACGCCGCGCCCTTCGCCACGAAGGAGATCCCGGGCGGACTCGTCCAGGGGACTTCCGAAGGCTGGGAGACAGTCCGCCTTGTCCTTCCGGAAGAGTACGCCGGCAAAACGATCCGTCTTCGCTTCCGCTTCGTCTCCGACACCTATCCTGTCAGCGCATATCCCGCCGACTATCCCGCCGCAAACGTGGGCAACCCCGCCGGATGGTACATTGACTCCGTAAAATTCTATGACGTCCCACATGATGGCGGCGTGGTTCTCTCCGTCCTGGACGAGGCTGGCGACTCCGTCACAACCGTCCGCCCCGGCGAGACCCTGAACTTCAAGCTCTCATCGTTCAACGTCTCTTCCGAGACGCTTTTCACGGCCGGCGGCGTGTCCGTCGCCGTTTCCGCGGCTGGCGTCGCGCCTGGCAAGGTCACGCTTGCCGGCGGCTCGCCGGCTTCCCTGACATACGGGTCAATTCCCCCCTGCGTCGCGAAAACCGCCGCGGAGACGCTTACCTTGGTGGTCGACCCCTCCGTGCCGGCCGGAACGCCGATTACACTTACCCAGACAATCATCCTCGGCTCCGGCGAGACCATTGAAAGCACGGCGCGCCTCCGCGTCGCCACCGTCGGCGAAATCTCCGGCAAGGTCATCCAGACCGAATACGCCGGATTGCCAAATCCGAACCCCGTCGCCGGCGCGAAGGTCGTTGTCAACGCCTCCGAGGGCGACTACGTCTGCGAGACCGGCTCGGACGGCGCCTTCTCCTTCGACGGTTTCGCCTCCAACCGCATCGTCAAGGTCTCCGCGTCATACGGTTTCGCCACTGGCTACGCCATAGCGGTCGCCCCGGCGCAGGACGTCGTCATCGAACTCCCGCTCGCCGAGTTCGTCCTGTCCACCAACGAGGTCACCTTTGCGGCCAAGGCGGACGACCCCGAAATAGTTGTCGACTTCGTCGAGATCTCCAACATCTTCGTCCTTGCGGCCGAGGACGGCAATGTCGGACCTTCGTGCGATCTCGAATACGAGATCACCGGATTTGAAGACGCCGCCGGCAACCCGCCGCCCTGGTTCCATCTCGGCAACCCGTCCGGCACCATCGCCCCCAACGGGAGCGTTGTCCTCGACATGGTCCTGGACCCGTCCCAGGCCAATCCCAGCGCGCCGCAGTCCGTGACCCTGACCATCGCCTCCAACGGCTGGAACACGCGGACGACCAACGTCGTCGTGACGCTTGATGTGACGGCCGACATCTTCCTTGAGCCGCGCGGCGCCGACGCCTCGGACTACTACGACCCGGAACCCGCCGACGAAAACGAGGAATCCCCCGCGCATGAAAACGACGATGACGGCGCTCTCGAGTTCGGCGAACTCGGCCAGGTGTGGTTCACGATCTACAATCCGTCCATATACGAGGCGATCAACTCCTTCGAGGCGACAGTCTCCGTCACCTCCGGCAACGCCACGATCATAACCGATCCGCCGTACACCAACTACCCGGCGGGCGACATCGTCTCCTGGGACGCCATACAGCCCCAGTCCAGCGCGGCATGCCAGCGGCCCGTCACCATACTGATGAACGCCAACGAGGGCGAAGTGGTCGAGTTCCTCGTTTCCGGCTGGGCCCACCATGGCTCCGTCTCCAACTGGCAGGAGATCGCCTTCTGCGTCACCAACGTCGTGAAGACGGCGGTTGCAGGCGAAGTCCTCGCCGAAAACCTCTTCCCCGCCGACCCGGTGGGCGAAATTAACCCGGTCGTCGGCGCCCGCGTTTCCGCCACCGACCGCGACGGCCAGGTCTTCTACAGCGACTACACGCCTTCCAACGGGGTCTACGCCGTAAAGGGCCTCACCCCCGGCCAGAAGTATTGGATTTCCACGACGGCTCCCGACGGCAGCATGTTCGTGCCCCCCTTCTCCCAGTGCGTGACGGTTGATTCCGACACCTACGCCATGGACATTGTCGGAACGACATACGGGGAGCAGTCCGGCCATCTCGTCATTTACCAAATGAACGTCTGGGACGACGATGGCGACGGTTTCATCAGCCCGGGCGAGAACGTAATCATCTGGCCGTCCTTCCTGAATGACGGCACCCTCTCGCTCAATGGCGGCCTTTCGGCGCAGCTGATCGTTCCCGACGAATTCGAACGCGCCAACTGCATGGAAATCGTTTCGGAGGACACCATCGAATACGAGGATAATCTTCTTGCCTCGCGGTACTGCACGTTCAACAACTGGTTCGAGGTCAAGGTGAACGACGACGCGACAGAGGGCGACTACCAGCGCTTCCTCATCGAGGTCTGGGAAACCAATTCGGATGATCCAAAGCGCTGGTACTTCGACATCATGGTCCCGGTCACACCATGCCGTTCAATCTCAGGCACGGTTCTCACCTCCGCCGGGGACGCCGTTTCGGGTGTGACAGTCGCGGCGCGCGGCATCGACATTTCGTACTCCGCCACGACGACGGCCGACTCCTCCACCGGCGAATACAGCTTCGTCGGCGTGGCGCAGGGCACATACGAAGTTTCGGTCGTTTCCGCCCCGAGCGGATACCTTGTGAAGCCGGCGGCCATCACCAACGAGGTCCAGGACGCAAGTGTAACCGACGTCGACTTCGTACTTGAACCATGGTCCATCGCCCCGGGTGGCGGCTCGTACACCCCCGGCGCGGACGGCGAAACCGGGTCCTTCGCTCTTGAAATCCCCGAAGGCGTCTCGACGAACGTGTCGTTCCAGCTCACGAACGACGGCGACGAAGCCGAAGATGTCACCGTCTCCATCGTCTACCACCGCCAGAGCTCCGAGCTCCTTCCGCCCGAAGCCGTCGCGGACGCCATTTCCGAGGCGCGCAGCGCCGTCGCCCGTGCCGCCGGCGGCGATTGGAGCATTTCCGATGCGAAGTCGTTCAGCCACACCGAGTACGAGTTCGTCTTCAAGGACGGCACGACGACCGCCGAGCGCGACGCCTATCTGAAGCGCCGCGGATTTGAGGCCACATACCACTTCAAGACGATTCCCGCCTCCATCGCCACTCCGGCCGGCGGCACGGCGGCGGCCTTGGCCTCGGCCACCCTCTGCGACGCCCCTGCGGCCTTCGCGACGGGCGACGATTCCAGCATCCTCGTCTCCGCCCAGCCCGCCGTCCTTGGTGCCGTGACTTACTCCGTCGCCCCGGACGACCCGCGCTACGCCGAGCAGTGGGCCCTCGCCAACAGCCGTCAGACCGGCGGCACGCGCAATGTCGACATCGGCGCGGAAGACGCCTGGGAGTTCGCCCAGACGACCGGTTCGCGCGACGTGCTCGTCGCCGTCACGGACACCGGCATCCTCTACACCCACCCGGATCTCGCGGACAACTGGTCCGGCCTCGGCCGCAACTACGTGACTGGTGGCACTGACTGCTCCGACATCCAGGGCCACGGCACGCATGTGGCAGGCATCATCGGCGCAGTCGGAAACAACGGACTCGGCGTCTGCGGCGTCAACTGGAAGGTCCGCCTCATGGCGCAACGCATTTCGACCAGCCCCGCCGGCGCGATCAATGCCACCTCCGCCGCCATCGCCCAATCCTACGAGGACGCCTACCTCGCCGGCGTCTCCGTCAACAACAACAGCTGGGGCGGCCCCTTCTACTCCGACGTCCTCTACCGCGTGATGAAGGAGGCCCAGAACCACGACATGCTCTTCGTCTGCGCGGCCGGCAACGACGCCAAGGACATCGGCGTCTCCACCACATACCCCGCCACGATGTCCACCTGGCTCGACAACGTCATCGTCGTTGCCGCCTCCGACCACGACGGCCGCCTTGCGAAATTCTCCAACTACAATCCGGTGTCCGTGCATCTGGCGGCCCCCGGCGTGGACATTCTCAGCACGGCCATAAGCGAGAGCAACGGCGCCCTCGCCAACGGCGCGCTGGTGCCCGACGGCAACTACGTCGTCATGAGCGGCACGTCGATGGCCACCCCGTACGTCTCGGGCGCCGCGGCCTTCCTGAAGGCCGTCGTCCCCAGCGCCTCGTACGGCTTCATCAAGGACGCCCTTCTCCAGAGCGTCCGCAAGGATCCGCTGCTGGCCGACTACGTGAGCACGTCGGGCCACCTCGACCTCTCCGCCGCGGTCCGGATGCTCGGCACCCAGTGGTTGCGTTTCGACAATCCGGAAATCGTCGTGAAGACCAATGTCACCATCGCCGCCGGCGGCTCGGTCGACCTTTCGCTTCTCGTCAACGATCCCGCGGCCCTTCGCGCAGGCGAGTATGTCGCCGACGTGAAGATCGAGGGCGAGCTGACTTCGATTTCCGTCCCCTTCGAATTGACGGTCACCCCGGGCACAATCGCGGAAGTCGACTCCGTCGAGATCGCCGAGGAGGAGGCCGAGGATGGTCTCGCCTCCCATGGCGAGAAAGTGAAGCTCGCCATCACCGTCCGCAACGCCGGATCCCTTGACTTCGAGGATCTCACGGCCACGTTGGTGGCGGCCAATGGCGGCACAATCATCTCCGGCGACTGGGACTACGGCTTTGTCTGCGGTCTCGACACCTCGATGCCCGGAATGTTCGAGGTCAAACTCCCCGCCTCCGGCAGCACCGCCAAGTTCACCCTCAGGCTCACCTCGGAGGGCGCGGTCGTGGCGGAACTGCCAATCACCATAGACCTCTTTGACGGAACCGTTCTTAACGTCACCGTCAAGAACGGCTCGGGCGCGGCCGTTGCCAGCGCCGCAGTCGAAATCCTGGGCGCAGGCGCCGGTCGCGGCGTCACGGGCGCCGACGGCGTCGCGCGCGTCGCCGTCTCCGCCGCTTCCGGAAGCGCGAAGCTCCGCGTGTCCGCCGACGGTTTCGTCCGCTACGAGAACTCCGTCAGCATCTCCGCCGGCCAAGTCTCGGTCACCCTGGGACACGCCACCCTGACACCATCGTCGACGGTTCTGGACGTCCACGTTCCCGAAGGGATGTCGCTCACCACGAACCTCGCCCTTTCCGCCGTTTCAGGCGGGACGCTGAATGTTTCCGTCAAGAAGGCCGAACGCGCCCGCGTCGCCGTCTTCGACGACCGCGACGACAGCGCCTTCCTTGTCTCGCGTCTCGAGGGCATGGGCTTCGAAGTCGACTACTACCCGAGCAACTACATCTACACGGCCTACTTCTACGGCCCGTCCGAGCGGGCGGAAATCATCCATGCCGCCCGCTACACCTGGGACGACGCGCTGCTCTTCCCGTATGACGCCGTGATAGCGGTCCTTTCCGGCGTCAACGGAAACGGCCGCCTGCTCGCCCCGCTCGAGCAGAAGGCCTTCGCCGACTACATCGAACGCGGCGGCCGCGCGATCTTCTCGGGCACCACGCCGCTGGCGCGTCCCGACAACGTCGAGCTGGCGGACCTCGTCGGTCTTTCCACCAACGCATGCGAAGTCACGCCGGTCGCGACAATAGCGGCTCTCGCCGCCGAGGCCGGGCTTGGCGCGCCTTTCGTGACCCTTGGCGCCGGCGACGCCTTCGCGGTCGACTCCGGCGACTATGACGCCTCCTTCCAGGAGAGCTTCCTCTCCGGCGCAAGCGCCGCCACCATGTCCGGCGAGGCGGCGGTCTCCAAGGTGTACCTCTCCGAACGCTCCGATCTTGGCGGCCAGGCCATGCTCTGGAACGGCAACGCCACCGACTGGCAGCGCGACGGCGCCGCGCTCGACGTTCTGCGCGGCTACCTCTATGACGAACTCGTCGCGGACAGCGCCCCGTCGTGGCTCACGGTCTCCAGAGAGTCGCTCTCGCTGGCCGGAACCTCGAACGGCAGTCTTTCCCTGACGCTGAACCCCGAGCGCTCCCTCGGCGTTGGCACATACGAGTCGACGATCCTCCTGATGGCCGCCGTCGACGGCGCGCAGTGCGTGCCTGTCACGGTGGTTCTCACTGTCGATCCGCCCACGGTGCGCGCCCATAACCTTTCCGGCGCGGTCACGGACGCCGGCGGCCGTCCTCTCGTCGGCGACGGCGGCACTGACTCCTGCATGGTCCAGCTCATCTACGCCGGTCCCAACGGCGTCCCCGACCCGCCCGCCGCGGATGGTGCCGCCACTGGCGACGACATCATTCTCGCCGCCTCCGGGTCCGGCCTCGGCTTCGTCCGCATCGGCGAAGGCGTCCTGGCGGACTCCGGCAAGTTCGACGCCCTCTTCAACCTCGCCTTTGACGGCTTTGAGATCGGCGCCGGGGGCTTCGGCTTCTACGCCCGCGCCTGGGACGCCCCGTCGGCGGCCTCCGCCATCGCGTACGGCGACTCACGCGTCCTTGAAGTGGCATACGAGGCGGGGCTCCCCGTCCCGCTGGACTTCGGCTCCTGGTCGCTCACCCGCTCCGTGGCGGGGCCGCTCTCCGACGCCAATGGCGACGGCATCCCCGACGCCTGGATTCTCGAGTACAGGCCGGACCTCGACCCGCGCGCCCCGATAGAGCCGCTCGACACCGAGGTCGTCAACGGCGTCGACGACTTCATCCAGACGGCGTCGTCCCCGTCCAACGATTCGGACGGCTACGGCAACCCCGCGCGCGTCTTCGTGACGGAGAAGTTCGTCTACGTCCTGGAGCAGTACACCCACCGCATCGCCGTCTACAACCGCTCCACCCGGGCGCTTCTCTTCTACTATGGCGCCACCGTGCAGAACGGCGCGGGCGCGAAGTTCACCGATGCCTCCAAGTGGGCCGTCAGCAACGGCAACGGCGGCTTCAACAAGCCATTCGGAATGGCGCTCGACACCTTCTCGGGCGAGAACCGCTTTGCGGTTGCCGACACCGGCAACAACCGCATCCAGCTCTTCTCCTTCAATCCAACTACCGGCGCAATCACCTTCCTCGCAAAATACGGCACCAAGTCGTCGGAACAAGGCAGCGGCGCTGCCGCAGGCACATTCTGGGAGCCGCAGGCCATCGCCTTCATGCCCGGAAACGACCTTCTCGTCGCCGACACCGGCAACTTCCGCGTCGCCCGCGTCAATTACAACGGCGGCACCTTCACATGGCGCAAGATCTTCCAGTTCACCGAAAAGTCGGTCCTTTCCGGCATTTGCTACGGCAAGGACAACCTCGCCGGCTTCTGGGTCGCGGACGCCGGACTTGAACTCCAGCGCGTCTCCTTCCACCACATTGCGAACTTCTCGCCGACGCCGGTCGTCTCCCTTGGCAATGGCAATCCGGCCTCCGGCGACTTCGACAGACCTCGCGACGTCCAGCTTTGGACCGTCGGGGAGCGCGTCCGCGTCATAGCCTCCGACCAGCGCGGTTCACGCGTCCGCGTTCTCGACCCCCTGGCCAAGGCCTCCGGCGGCGCCTACACGGGCCTCGTGGCCGTCGCGGACATCGGCTCCGCCTCGGACGCCTCGCTCCAGCACTACCAGAAGCTCTGGTTCCCCGTCGGCGTCTTCCCGGTCACGGACACCAATCTGCTCTATGTCGCCGACACCGGCCACAACATGATCAAGTGGTACGGCTTCACCATCGACGCCGATGGCGACGGCATGGATGACGTCTGGGAGGACATGCACGGACTCGACTCGACCCGCGACGACGCCCTTGAGGACGCCGACGGCGACGGCCTGCCGAACATCGGCGAATACCGCGCCGACACCGATCCGCAAAACACAGATTCCGACGGCGACGGCGCCGGCGACCAGTACGAGATGTTCCGGCCGACCGACCCGCTCGATGCCGACTCAACCCCGCCTGCGGGAGCGACGGTCGTGTCCGTCGTCGCCACGCCCGCTCAGGTGGATGTCGGCGAGTTCGTCACCATCGTGGCGACTCTGGACCGAGCCGTCGAAGGCGCGACGCAGATCAAGCTGTTCGCCCCCGACGGCACCTGCTTCGTGGCGACGGACATGACGGTGAACGGGACGACCGCAAGCTACACCTACGAGGCGGACGGCGATGTTATCGGACTTGTTGACTCGCAGTTCACCTTCGCCGGCTGCGATCCGCCCGTGACGAACGTCGTCGCGCTCTTCGAGGTCCTACCACCACCTCCTCCTCCGGAGACGTACTTCCGAATCACCTCCGTGGAACTCTACGACACCAACAACGTCGCAAAGACGGTCTTCGAAAAAGGCGAGCCAATTCGCGCCGTGATCGGCTACGAAACGGATGACACCCTCAGCCAGGTGACGTTCCGCGGCAGAAAGGAAAACGGCGACGTTTTCGTGACCAAGGACATGACCATCGGCGACGGCGTCCTCACGCAATCGGATGTGAGCGACGCGCTCTACGTGGGCGTTGCCGGCATAACGATAACGGCGCAGGGTGACGGGGGAACCTACACGACCAACATCGTGGCCGCTTACACGATTGAGGATCTCGCGCCTCCCGTCGAGGAGACCGAGGAAGTGCCGTGGAGCTTCACCTCGATCACCGTCGCGGACGGCACGGCCACGCTCACCTGGGCCATGCCGACGGCCAGCCTGCCGTCGGACGACAAGTGCAGTTTCCGCATCGAGTGGCGCACATCGCTCACGGAAGGCGCGTGGAGTGATTCGTCCAAGTCGTACACGGTCGAAGACGTCACCTCCGCCGACGGATGCAAGAAGACCGTCTTGCTCTCCGAACTCGGCACTCCCGCCAACGCCTTCTTCCGCCTCTTCTGGACCAACAAGGTGAAATAGAAGTCTAGAAGTCTAGAAGTTTAGAAGCCTAGGAACTTGGAACCAAGAACCAGGAACCAGGAACTGAGAACCAGGAACTAACCAGTGAAACGCCTTCCACTCATAACCGGCATCGTGGTCATCATCGGCGCAATCGCGACGATTGTGATCAACGTCCAAAGCTGCCGAAACCGGCGGGCCGCCCCGCCGGCCCCGCTTACTGCGGCCGAGCGCACGCAGGCGCGGATTGCCGAGCGCATGGCCGACCCGAACTACACCAACAGCCTCGCCCTTCTATCCGACAGGCAGGCCCAGCTCGTGCAGCTCAGCCATGACGCGGCCGACGAATTCAAGGCCTGGTGCGCCGGGTTCTTCGCCTCTAACGAGGCGGCGCGCGTGCTTTCGGAGAACATCTACAAGCTGGCGGGCGAGGGGATGACCCCGACGAACGCGGACTTCGCGGCCAAGATTGCGGAACTTGAATCCATGATCGCCGCCGACCCGCAGGGCAAATACCTGCTCGACAAGCGCGACAAAATCGCCGAGGCCCTCGCCGAACACGGGCGGGTCGCCAGCGCCTTCATAGGCGAACGCCTCCGCCGCCAGAAGGCGGAGCACGCAGGCGAGGAGGCCGAGGCCGCCAGACGCTACCGCGAGAAACTCATCGCGGAAGGCAAGGTCAAACTCCCGCCGCCCCGTCCCGCCCCGACCAACATGCCGCCACCCCGCAAGGCGGGCTGGTGGACGAACCAGCCGCCGGTGGCGGTCGGTTCATCTGTTCCTGGTTCCAAGTTCTCAGTTCCTAGTTCGGGAGGGACGCCGCAACCCGAAACCAAGAACCAAGAACCAGGAACTAGGAACCAGGAACCGGGAACTAAATAACCCCTTGACCAACCTTGCCCTAATTAGGTATAATTAACGCGCGACATCGCAGGACTGCAACCAGGAACCAAGAACTGAGAACCAGGAACTGAGAACTAAGGAATGTCCGACCGCCCGAAAATCTATCTTGAGACGAGTGTGATAAGCTACCTCGTCGCACGGCCTTCGCCAGACCCGGAGAAGGCCGAGATGTGGCGTTACGCCATGCGCTTCATGGACGAGTACGCGCAAGGCTATGACATCGTCGTGTCGGATATCGTGGCCGAAGAGGCGGGCAGAGGAGACCCGGGCGAAGCGGCGAGGCGCCTTGAGAAGGTGCGGGAGTTCCGGATGCTGCAGTACGACGCCGCATTGGCGAGGTCGCTCTCCGCGCAACTTCGTGAACGACATCAGTTGTTTGAGAAGGCCGTGGAGGACGCCATGCACATAGCGGTGTGCGCGGTGGCCGGCGTCGACTACCTTCTCACGTGGAACTGCCGCCACATGGCGAATCCGATCGCCCTCCAGAAGACAATTCGCATAGTCACGGAATGCAACTACGCATGCCCTGTGATCGTGACGCCGCGCGAACTTGTCACGGAGCTTGCGGGCGAATACTATGACGATCCGATCGTCCGCGAGGTGCACGAAGCCCGCTACGCGATAATGGCCAAGTTCGGCGGGAACGTGGACGCCTTTTTCGACTACCTTGCCGCGCACCCGGTTCCTGATACGAGATACGTCTCGCCGAAACCCTTCAAGTACGAATCCGTCGCCGGAGACTGACCATGCCCCACCAACCTTTCAACCTTTTCAACTTTTCAACTGCCGCAAGGCGGCTTCCGCCGCCTTACGGCCTAACGAAAGCGAGGTAAAACATGAAAAACACCAAGACCAACCCCTGCCTCCCCGCAGCCCCGCGCCGCGGCAAATCCTCCATTCTCCACTCCGCCTACTGTACGATGCGGCATTCTGCATCCCGCATTCTGCATTCCGCATTCCTCGTCGTGGCCCTGGCGGCGATGACGGCCGGCACTTCCTTTGCGCAGGATCCGTACGAACTCTCCAAAATTACGAGTGCCGGCGGTGCCCTGTCCTATGGGGTGGGGGATCAGATACACTTCACCGTCGCGCTCATTGCCGACGTGGATTCCGTCACGGGCGGTTCGCCTTACCTTGTGCTATCCGGCATCCAGAATGCCTCCGGGGCCGAGGCGCGCGCGACCTACGACGGCAGCATAGCCGGCGGCAAGCTTCCGTTCACCTACACGGTCCGTCCTGGTGACTTCTCAACCGGCGTCGGCATCGCCTCCTTCAATTCGAATGGCGCGACAATCAGCGCGGACGAAGGCGAAGGACTGGATGTTCTGCCGCAAAACCCGGCACTCCCCACCCCCACTGAGACGAAAGTCCTCGCCGGCGAGACGATCACCATACGCACCATAACCTTCGCCGATGGAAGCACGACGAAGGCGGCGGGACAGCTTGAGGCCGGCGGCACGCTCGACGTGGAAATCACGCGTGGTGGGAACCCCAGCCTAGACCAGGGATTCACAATCACGGTGGCCCCAGCCGCCCAGTCCGGCAACATATCGGTTCCGACATTCAAGATTCCCTCCGGTTCCACCAGCGCAACTTGCCAGATAGGTCTCACCGCCGCGTCAGAGGCCATCACCGTGACATTCCATCCGACCGGCTACACCGGCGCGGATGGCGACCTCATCCTCACGCTTACTGTCATACAGGGCGAGGCGCCGCACGCCGTCAAGGTCTACAACGACGGAGAGGACAGGACGTATTCCGTCGGCGACACAATAGACATCGCCGTTGAGTTGAGTGACGTCATCACCGACGTCGAAGGCAGCCCCTATCTGATTCTCGACATCCTAAACCAGGATACCACTCAAAAAAGGGCCATTTACACCGACGAGTACGCGGGCAAGTTCATGTACTTCCAGTACACAGTCCAGCCCGGCGACTTCGCAAAGGACCTGGATCTCAAATCACCCGGCTTTAATCTAAATGGCGCCACCGTCACGTGCGGCACAAAGACACTCGATCGACATGGGGCCCGCGCGATTCCCGTCGGCGCCAACACCGAAGGCTCTCTCAGCCAGAACGCAAACATCAACATCACCACCATCACCCTCGACGACTTCTCGCTTGCCCGCAGCCTCACCGGCAGCGAGGGCGAAACACTCCACGTCGAGATAACCCGCCGCGAACAATCCTCGAAGGTGCAGAGATTCTCCATAACGCCTTCAATCCCCAACAAGGTGGATGTCCCCGTGGATTTCTCCATCGCGCGCGAACAGGAGAGCGCGATGCTCGACATCGACCTCGTCGAAGCCACTGGCAGCGACACGCTCACACTTACAATCCACCCCAGCGGCTACAACAGCAACGGCTCCGACGTCACCGACGGCGACATCGTCCTCTCCATCACGATCACCGCGGGCACCAAGCCCCCGATCGTCATCACCGGCCCGTCGCAGATGGAGGAAGGCGCCGTGAGCCAGGAACTCACGGTCTCCCTCTCCCGTCCGCCAAGGGAGACCACCATCGTCAAGGTAAGTAGTGACTTCCCGGCGAATCTCGCCATTCTCAGCGCCACGTCCCTCACCTTTGCGCCTGGCGACACCACGACCAGGTCCGTCACCGTCAAGCCGCTTGACGGCGACAAGCAGGTCACCATTACGGCCGAGCAGCAGGGCGCCACGCTGTCATACTCGCCGGTGAACTACCCGGTCTTCGTCGTCAACAAGAACCCCGAAATCGTAAGCCCGCCGGCCGAAAATTGGGAACCTCCAAAGGGTGGCGAGGGATTCGCCTATAACGTCAGCTGGTCAGCCAAGGACGTGGCCGCCGACCAACCTGGGCTGGACGCCATCATCTACTGGGGCGACGGCAACTCCACCACCGTCGCGGACACGCCGCAGGGTTCGACCACGCACGTCTACAACGTCCCCGGCTCCTTCGGCATCACCATCGAGATCCGCGACAAGGACGGCGGCGTCGCCACCGTCTCCGGCACCGTTGAAATCGAACCGGCCGTCACCATCGTCATCAACGAGTACAAGACCTATCCCTATCCCGGCGACGTCGGCCAGAACAGCTACAAGGGCCTTGGGGGCCTCGGCCGCGGCACCGTGGACGACAACGTCGATGAAACCTCGCGCATTCCCCTGACCGAAAACATCGACTGGCAGATCAAGTACTCCCCCTCCACGGCTACGGCCACGCTCATCGCCTCCCCCGAGACATTCACATACGAGGGTGTCGACTACGAGGGCAACGCCGGCGACTACGAATACGACAGCTTCTTCCACGTCTGGCTGGGCGACGAGGAGACCTTCCGCAGCCAGTGGTGCCTGATTCCGCTTTCCGCCCCGGTGACGGCCGCGATTCGGCTCCGCGACGGCGGCGACTCCGCAGACCGCCAGGTGGGCGCCGTCTTCTCCCGCGAACACTACTCCGAGGACAACTACGCCGATATCGACTGGGACCGCCTGCCGGACAGATGGGAGAGCCTGTATCTGTCGGCTCTTGTGTCAGGAGGGAATGACGGCGGGGAAGAAAAGACATATCCGTTTGAGACCCCCGCCGGCATCTTCGGCGAAAACGGCAACCCCGACAAGGACTTCCTGCCCGCATGCGTCACCGGCATTGACGCCGTCACCGGCGAATTCACCATCGAGGGCTGCGACTTCTCGCCCACGGGCCTCGCCTTCATAAACCTCTACGAAATCCGCGGCACCCATGCCGGCCTCAACGCGCGCAACTCCGATCCCGTCGACCCGCAGGACGAGCCGCACATTGGGTCGTACGACACCGACGCCGAGATAACCGACGACGGCATCTTCACCGACAACGACACCCGCGAGTTCTTCGGCACCGACCCGACGAAGCCCGACACCGACGAGGACAAGCTCACCGACGGCTACGAATACTTCTTCTGGCGCATGGCCAAGTTCGGCGATGCCAAGGGCCAGGCCTACAGCCCGACCAAGGTCGTGGAAGGAGATCCGATCGACAACGCGCTCATCGAGGCGTACTTCAACCCCTGCGTCCCCAACGACCACCTCACCCTCGACGTCGACGGCGACGGCCTGACCGACTTCGAGGAGTTCCTCCTCGGCACCAACCCGATCCACTGGGACACCGACGGCGACGGCATGAACGACGGCTGGGAGGTCATGTGGGGCCTCAACCCGAAGGACAAGGAAGACGCCACCGAAAACCCCGACGGCGACTTCATGGCCAACGACGGTCAGGGCCGCTTCCACTGGGAAGTCTACAGCCACTACGGGTTCGACCCGCGCACCGCGTGGAACGCCACCTACCTCGAGCGCAACCGCGTCCTGGCGGAAGATTCCCCCAACACCGCGCCCTTCTCCAACTACAACGAGCACTACCTCGCCCGCTGGTGCATAGACCACGGCTTCATCAACGAAGTCGAGCCGATGTCCGGGTTCTTCATGACGCAGCCCGTCCCGTACGGGACCCCGCGCTTCTACAATCCTGCCTGGAAGGGCACGAAGCGCAAGGTGCCCAACTACTCCGTCACCCCGTCCGAAGGCGGCGCGGCGGATGCCGCGGATGGCGACCCGGCGGCCGCCACCGCCTCCACCGGCGGCTACACCGTTCCGTTCGGCGACCTCTCCTTCATCGTCGAGCAGATCCCGATCACGACGCATGGATGCGACTCCGACGGCGACGGAATGCCCGACGGCTGGGAACTCTACCTCTGCTCAACTGACGGCACAATGCTGAATGGCCTCTGGCCGATCGGCGAGGGCGCGGCGGCCGACCGGCGCATGGATGCCGAACCTCCCTTCGACGGCGACAATCTCGTCAATGTCGAAGAATGCCGCTCCGTCGAACTCTGCGACTACTACTCCTCCATCTGCACCAACGGCTCGTTCACGTTCTCGGGCAACTGGTTCAACAAGTGGTGGCCCACCGACCCCTTCAACCCCGACACCGACGGCGACCACATCCCCGACGGATACGAGGGCGACGACACCTTCCGCTACCAGGAGGCGTTCACGACGGGCGGGACCAACGGCGCCGCCACGGCCGAGGCCTTCGTCGCCGCGCGCTTCGGCAACACCACCATGCTCCGCGGCCATGTCCCCGGCGGCGGCCTCAACCCCTGCTGCATCGACACCGACATGGACTACATCCCCGACCACTGGGAATACCTCTACGCCGGCCACTACCGCGACACCGCCTGGGCTGGCGGCTTCTGCAACGAGCCGGGAACCGAGACCGGCCTCGCCGTGCAGAACGGCCAGGCGTTCATCGTCCTCAACGGCGCCGGCATGGACGGCACCTACTTCGACTCCCGCTCCGGCTATGACGAACATACCGGCGCCGAGAACCGCAACTTTGACTTTGACGGCGACGGCCTCGAAAACTACCAGGAATACTGGATCAACGGCGTCCGCCACTTCCAGTACGACAAGTGGGTCGCCGGCGGCGACTACGGCGACTACGACATCCAGGAGATTTTCGCCACCGGCCTCTTCCCGAAGGCAAAGGACCTCGGATACAAGTTCAAGAAGAAATGGCTGGACGGGAAGACTCCTTTAACCGAGCCGATCCATCCGCTCTTCATGAGCTGGGACTGGTCGACCTACGCCAACGACTGGCAGAACGCCGGAGGCGAGAACCCCGGGAGCGACCCGCATGTCATGACCGCCCCCTCCATGTTCCACTACATGCCCTCCGAGATCCGTCCCAGGCCGATGGGCGCGTACCTCTACGCCTCGACTGACCCGCGCCTCGCCGACTCCGACGGCGACGGCATGGACGACTACTACGAGATGTTCCACGGCCTCAACCCGATCCTCTCCGACGTCATCGACTACTGCATGCAGCAGCACCCCGCCGGCGAGACCTACGACTTCCGCGCCTTCCCGTGGATGGCCGGCATGCCCAACGCCGACCCGGACGGCGACGACATCCCCAACTGGGAGGAGGCCCTCTCGCCCGGCCAGCCCGCCCCCGCGAACCACAACACAGACCCGTCGCCGATGTGGATGACGGACATGTCCTACGACCGCTCCTTCGTCAACCTCTACTACGACTGGGGGTCCGCCGCCAACTTCTGGACGACCGAAAACGATCAATATCCGGAGTACAAGTACTACCCGTTCCCGGACAACATGGTCCCGGGCATGGTCGACCCGCGCGCCCACTATGTCTTCGACTTCGAGTGCAACGAGGGATTCGACACGGACAACGACAACCTCTCCGACCCGTACGAGATCAACGGCGCCGCCGGCGGCGTGACGGACGCGCAGAACCCCGACCGCCCGATCGGCCGCAAGGCCCTCTACCTCGACGGCAACGCGGCGGCCCGCACGCGCTCGCTCTGCGCCTTCGGCCCCAACGCCCTCCGCTCCTTCACCCTTGAGGTCTGGGTCATGCCCGAGGAGCCGGCCACCGGCAGGATGCAGGTGGTTCTCGAGCGTCCCGTCACATGGGACGAGAGCAACACCGCCCCGACCTACGAAAACATCCGCCGCAACTTCCGCCTCGGCCTCCTCGGCGACGGCCGCCCCTTCGTCGAATTCGACAACGGCGGCAAGAACCTCATCACCGAGCGCGCCATCGCCCCCGAGGGAAGCGCCCTTGAAGCGGGCAGGTGGTACCACCTCGCCGCGACCATGGACGGATTCTCCGGCAAGCTCGCCCTCTACAAGGACGGACGCCGCATCGCCTCCAAGTCGACCACGTCCATCCCGTACACGGGCTTCACCACCACGGCCCTCAACGCGGTCGGCAGCGACGAGTACCACCAGCCCCGCTGGTCGCCCGTCGTGATCGGCGCGTCCGACGCCAACCCCGTCGGCCAGGTCGACGGCAGCTACGAGTACTACAATGGCGCAATCGGTGACATCCAGGGCGGCCAGCCGCAGCTCGGCGACTTCTTCAAGGGCTGGGTCGACGAAGTCCGCATCTGGGACGGCGCCCGCCCCGGCGGCGAGGACGCCGGCGACCAGCGCGTCGCCTTCTGGCGCTGGCCCACGATCAAGGACGACTACGACAATCTCAAGCGCTACGGCATGGACGAGGTCCGCGCCACCCGCAACGACGTGGTCAAGTACCTGAACCGCATACTTGACTGGCGCAAGCGCAGCATTGACACCGCGAACGCCGGGGCCACGGCAGGAGTAAACGGTTCCAACCCCGTCAATCCATCCGACACCAACACTGTCGTCTCGGCCGACACCACGTGGTCCTTGGACGGCCGCGGCCTCACCTTCGACGAGTTCATCCAGCAGGCCGTCACGTACATCCTCATGACCGGCGGCGAGGACATCAAGTGCCGCATCCCGCCGAGCCTCGTCTGCGTCTACAACTTCGACACGCTGCCCGACCCCGACTACGAGCCGACGCAGCCTGCGAAGTTCGCCTCGCTCAACGGCCGGCCGATGGACTACAACGGCGTGCCGTGGTGGCGTGGCGCGACCGACCGCTCGACTGTCTACACCTCCGTCGAGGCCCCCTACCTGTTCCCGCAATACATCCAGAACCTCGTCTCATGGCAGCCGCTCGGCCACCTCGCCGCCGCCGGCACCGATGCGGAATACAACGAAATCCTGCACGATAATGGCGTCATTTCGGCGAATGTCGACGCCAACATGCCGCTCTTCGCGTACCAGCCCGACAGCGTTGTGAACTCCAAGTACTGGACGCGCTACACCAAGGGCGGCCAGAATCTCGCGGACCTCGAGGCGTACTCCACCTGGGGGACCGACATGGAGAACTCCTTCCCGAACAGCGCCAACCCGTACGGCTACCGCTACGAGACCGGCATCATCGTGAACGAGGAGAACCATCCGATCACGATGATGCAGGAGGCCTACGACCCCAGCTACGCCGCCCTCTTCAACGACCTCGTGCCGCTCCGCAACGCCCGCGCTGACATGTCCGTCCAGCTCTGGGACGATCCGACCGGCAACAAGATCGGCGTCAACGCGGACACCGATCATGATGGTCTCCCCGACTACTGGGAAATCGCCAATGGCATGGATCCGTATAACGCCGACCAGAACGGAAACGGAGTCCAGGACGCATACGACGACTTTGACGGCGACACCCTCTCCAATTACTTCGAGATGCTTTCGGGGACCAATCCAAACGACGCGACCACAAACGGTGTCGACCCCGACCCAGACGCGGACAGCGACGGCGATGGCCTCTCCAATCTTGAGGAAATTGCAATCTTCAGCCACCCTTACCGCTATGACACCGACGACGACGGCCTCTCCGACGGCGAGGAGGTCGCGCGTGGGACAAACCCGTGCGACTCGCTCGATCCGTTCACCCAGAACTATCTGCACAACGATGGCAAGGGCTGGCTGACAATCCCGTCCTGCATCGCGCAGAAACGGATTGACGGCACCCTTATGGATCCTTACGGCGAGCGCTTCGATTTGGAGCATTGGACAATCGACATGGCCGTGCGCCCGAAGTCGTTTGCCAACGATGTCATTCTCATCTCCCGCGCCACGCACCCCTACGGCTACATCAATTACGAGCTCGGCATTGCCGCCGGCGGCATACCGTACGTGCGCTTTGAGACCCCCTCCGGCGTCGAATACCGGATCAATGGCGTCAACCCGCTCCCCTTGAATACGTGGACCTTCATTGGAGGCCGCTTCGGAGAGGCACCGGAAGGCGGAAACGAACTCGCCCTCTTCGTGAACGGCGATCAATACGCCCGCAATGTAAATCTGGCGGCTTGCGCCACGGGCCACGCCTATGATCCCCTCACCGGTTCCGCCGAACCCGGCACGGTTGGTGACATCATCATTGCCAACGGCCTCAACGGCGACATCGATGAACTCCGCGTTTGGAACAAGGCCATTCCAAAAGACCTCTACCTCAAAGATATTTTCGACGAAACAATCCTAATCGGCAAGGACATAATTAATTGCGGTTCGTTGGATTGCGACACGACCTCCGTCAAGACATTGCTCTACGATGACGAACTCTCCGAAGTGCCCGACCTGACCGTTGAGGCTTGGTTCAAGACCACGGAGAGCGGCACAATCATCCGCCGGGCGACGCAAAGTGGCTCTTCCGTCAGTTACGATGTCACAATCGGCGCAGATGGCAAGCTGACCGCAATGGTGAGCGGCTGGTATGTCAACGCCCTTGGCGATGTCATATTCGTGCCAATGACGCTGACGAGTCTCAATCAAGTGAATGATGGTGCATGGCACCACTTCGCCATTACCGCCACCGGCGGAACCAAGATCATGGCCTCTCTCTTCATAGACGGGGTAATCAACGGCAGGGACAACTACCTGCTTGATGTCAACGCGGAGACGGGCGAGACCATCTACGATGAGACTCTCGGCATGTGGTATGTCAGGGCCGTTCGCTATCTGACTCAAGGTGAAACGGTCGAAATAGGAAACGCCTTCAGCGGTCAGATAGACGAGGTTCGTGTCTGGGGTGTTGCCCGGAGCGAAAATGAAATCATCAATAGCAGGTGCAGCGTCCTTCATCTTACCACGGAGATCTACGATGGCTTGCTCTACTACTTCGACTTTGACGATGTCGACGACACGGTAAGCCCGGTTCGTATCGACAACAGGGCCGATGCGACGAGAAGCGGCATAATCGTTGCAAATCTTGGCACTCCGATTTCAGAGGAAAGTGCTCCGATTGCGTTCGATCCACTTACCACGCTGTTTTCCAAGCTGGCGCTCTACCTCCCGTTTGACGATGGGCGTGGCGATGACGGCATCATCGGCGAGGTTGAGGACTTTGCGCATCGCATAATGGGATTGAGCGATATTCGCAACGCCTACAACGAGGCGTACTGCGGCCATCTGTCCGACACGGCGCACATAGACTTCGCGTTGTACAACCCCAAGACGGACCCGGCGCCGTTCCGCAACTACTATGCCATGGACACGGACGGCGACCATCTCCCGGACTACTGGGAGCGCGAGTGGCGCTTTGATCCGTATTTCAGCGACCAGGACGGCAACCTCCGGGACGACTACCTGGACGACTTCGACAATGACGGATTGAGCAACGATGCCGAAATGCGTGCCGGGCTCGACCCGTTCAATCCGGATTCCGATGGCGACGGCGTCTTTGATTTCAACGATGTCCCGGATTCTCTTGCCTCGACCCCCTTGTCCTACGGCTGGCTCTTCACGGACAGCGACTACGTCCTCGACGCCTACGAAGAGGGCTGGGAAGACGCCTACGCCTCCCGGTTCCGCTATGACGAGCACGAGGACCGCGATATCGACGGATGGGACAATTGGTCTGAGGGCCTTGCCGGAACGGTGCTCGCCTACAACGCCTACAACGCGCCGGTCATCGCCGAGGACGGCAACGATGGCAATGTGGGCGTCAACTTCCAGGAGGCATCTGCGGAGGACAAAGCGGTGAACTTCCCGTTGCCCAACCTGACTGTCACGCTCGACTACGGCGGCCAGGCGATCACCGGGGCGAAGCTCGTAATCCACGCCTATTCGCACGAGGATATGAACGGCTGGCCTGACGCAGTTTTCGTCAAGGACTTCTCCGCTGACACGCTCGACACTTGGCCAATGACTGTCACCATGGGGCCTGACGACATCGCCTACGGTCACATCCGCCAAGGAAAGAACTGGTTCTTCGCCTGGTTAGACGGCGAAGGATCGGCAGGTTCCGCAGGCAACGATGCCGGACAGGGCGCCGATGCCGCCAGCAGTACTGGCAGCTGGCCCACATGGAACGCCCCCGAGCCAGCCGCCATCGCGGACAACCAACTCGACGGCATCGACATAGGCTTCGACCTCAACGAAGTCACCTTCCACCTGACGGACAAGGCCGAGTCCTTTGCGCGCATCTCGTGGGAAGGCGCCATGCCCGTAGGCCAGGACGTCCACGTGGCCATGCTCTACAGCGGCAACGCCGTCTTCGACCGCGTCATCAAGTGGCCGCGCACATGGCTGCACGAAGGTGACATCATTTCCTGGAACATCGAGCAGTCTGGACTGACGGGTTCCGACAGGAAGAACTTCGGCCTCGGCGCGCTTGAAGCAACTGTCAGCGCGAACGACGAAGTGGTGCGTGGCTTTGAGGTGGTTCTCACGCCGCAGGGCGACTTCGAGGGCGACCAGTGGGCCATAGAGGTGTCTGGCGTGATTTCCAACTGGATGCACTCGGCCTCGGCCCTCTCCAAGCCCGTCCTCTACGGGCCGATAGGCCAGGAAATCGTCTCCGAAGCGCGTCCCGAGTTCAAGTTCAGCCTCGATCCCGAGTTCTCCGAATTCCGCTTCCGCATCCTCAAGCGGCGCGCGGAGACGGATGACTGGACCAACCCGATCACCATGGTCGACGAGCGCGTGGTCGCCCCCGGTCGCTTCTGGAATGACGCGACTCACAGGCGGGATCTTGTCATCTTCGACTCCCCGCTCTGCGTGGGCGATGTAACGGAAAACATCGTCGTCTTCGATCCAGGCAAGCAATACCAGTGGGTTGTCACAGCCTACTCGCCGGCAATCAGGAGCGGTGTTTCCTCGGTGGTCGGCTATTTCCAGACTCCTGATGCAACGGCCACCAGCGCAGTCAACGCCCCCAGTGGCAAGGGTTCGATAAAGGTCAACGTCACATATCCGTCCGGCTTGGCATACAAGGGGTCGACTTCGCCGTTCATACGCGTTCAGGCCTTCCGCTCAAAGAGCTTCAACGGCCCACCGGACGCCTCCGTCCGCATTGCGAACCCGGCGACTTGCATAATCAGGGGCCTTGAAGATGGGCAAAGCTACTATGTCCGCGCCTACATAGAGCAGAATGGCGACCGTGAACGCGCCAAATGGGAGTCATGGGGATACTACCGCGCAGGCAATGGCATGGACAACCCGTTCGTCCCAGTTTCAATCACGGCAACCTCCCTGGGCAACTCCAGCCCATATCAGATCACGATTCAGGACTGCGATACTGACAACGACCTTCTGCCAGACAGCTACGAGTGGGCGAAGAAGGGCAACCTGACCAGCCTCGGCGTCGCGAACTACGCTTCTTCGGTGCGGAAGACGGTCGCCTACGGCGTCTCGCCCCTGGCCCTTGCCGCAGCCGACCCAGTGGCGTTCGTCGATGCCGACGGCGATGGAATCTCCGACTATGACGAGATCTCCAACGGTTCCGATCCGGCGCTTGCCGACTCCGATGGCGACGGCATCGCGGACGGCCTTGAGAGGACGCTTGGCTCGGCGTTTGACAACACGACGCAGCAGACCCTCAAGATTACCTCGGTGTCCTTCGACGCCAACGGCAATCCGGTTATTGACTGGACCTGGGACGGAGCTGCCAGCCCCGCCAAGGGTCGTGCCGCTCTGAAGATGGGCCGCGAGGTCGTCTACGAGGTCCAGGCAAAGGTCGCGCTGACCGATCCGGAATGGACGACCATCCGCACGGTGTATACGGATGACATCGATGGCGAGGCCGTCATCACCGAGGAGGGCGCGCCGGCCGGCGTGGATGTCTCGGCCTTCCGCTTCTTCCGGGTCAAGCTCGGAACGGAGTAGGTTCCACGGGGCTGGCGCGGCAATCGCCGCGCCAGCCCCGAAGGTAATCGCGGATAATGATTTCCGTCATACTGGGGTCTGCGCGGGGGCGTATGTTCCTTTCCTCAGTAAATTCAACCCCGGCCGCGAATGCGGACCGGGGTTTTGCAGGAACCTCCATGAAAAACAAAAGCGAAGAAGCATACGACGCCTATGTCGCAAAGCGCACGGAGCTGATGAACAAGCCCGGGCGCCACTACGTCGAACAGGAACGCGGCTACGTGCACCCGTTCCAGATTTTCGGCAACGTCTGGTACGTCGGCGACTCCTGGGTCTGCGTGCACCTCGTCGACACTGGCGACGGACTCCTCCTCATCGACTCCGGCAACATTGGCGCCACGGCCATGCTCGTCAACGCCATCTGGGAGGCGGGCTTCCGCCCCGCCGACGTGCGCTGGATCATCCACTCCCACGGACATCTCGACCACATTGGCGCCGCAAACTTCTTCAAGCGCATGTTCGGCACCAAGCTCTATATCGGCGCGCCCGACGCGGAAATGTTCCGCACATGCCCGACTCTCTCGCTCATTCATGCCGCGCACAACGCCCAGGAAGGCCTCTTCGAACCCGACGTGGAGATCAACGACGGCGACAGGCTCGTCCTCGGCGGGATGACCTTCGACTGCCGCCTCGTGCCGGGCCATACGGCCGGCTGCGTCGCCCTTTTCTTCGACGCCCACGACGGCGACAAGACCCTTCGCTGCGGCTACTACGGCGGCTTCGGCTTCAACACGCTCCAGCGCAAATTTCTCGAATCCTTCGGGATGGACGTGGACAAGGCCCGCCAGACATATCTTGCAAGCCTCGCCAAGGTCCGCGACGAAAAGGTCGAGATTTTCCTCGGCAACCACTGCGGCAACAACGATACGCTCGGCCGCCGCAAACGGCAGCTTGAAAACCCCGCCAGCCCGAATCCCTTCATAGACTCCGACGCCTGGCGCCTCTATCTCGACTCCAAGCGCGACGAACTCCTCGCCCTCATCCGTTCGGACGTTTAATCGTTTGTTCGTTTGTTCGTTCAACTTTCAACTCGTCACTCGTCACTCGTCACTCGTCACTGATTATGCAACTTCGCCCACCATCCGTACCGCTCATCACGATCGACCCCTTCTTCAGCGTCTGGTCGCCCGCCGACCGCCTGACCGACCGCGACACCACCCACTGGACCGGCCGCGCCAACCTCATGGTCGGCGTCGCCGAGATCGACGGCGTCAAATACCGCTTCATGGGACGCGGCCCCGAACCCGCCATGACGCAGGCCGCACTCAAGATCGAGGCCTGCTCCACGGAATACGTCTTCACCGCGGGCGGCGTCCAGCTCGTCGTCAACTTCACGAGCCCGCTGCTTCTCGACGATCTCGACCTCCTCACCCGCCCCGTCGTCTACCTCGGTCTTTTCTCCGAGTCGCTTGACGGACACGAGCACGATGTTTCGGTCTCCATCTCCTTCTCGGAGCAATTCTGCATGAACGAGGAGGGCGACGCGCCCGTCGCCGTCCGCAAGTACAAGGTCGAAGGCCTCAACGCCATCCGCATGGAGAACGCGAAGCCGCGCATCCTCGAACGGGACGGCGACGATCACCGCATCGAGTGGGGCGCTCTCGTCCTCGCTTCCGACACCGCCACCTTCGCGAAGACGACGCGCAAGAAGGTCACTTTCCAGGTCAAGTCGATCAATGACCACGCGCGGGCCCCCGAGGAGAAGACGGCCGACCTCACGTTCATTACCGCCACATGCAAGCCCGACGCCGACGGCGCACTGATCACGGTCGCCTACGACGACCTCGGCCAGAGTCTCCGCGTCTGGGGCGACCCTTGCGCCTCCGTCTGGAACAAGGATGGCAAGACCATCGACAAGGCCATCGCCGAGGCCTGGGAAGGCTACGAGGACGCAATCGAGCGCTGCTCCCACTTCTCCGCCCACCTCTACGCCGACGCCGTTCTCGCCGGCGGCGAGAAGTACGCCGAAATCCTCCTTCTCGCCTACCGACAGGCCATTGCGGCCCACAAGCTCGTCATCGACAAGCACGGCGAACTCCTCTTCGTCTCCAAGGAATGCTTCTCCAACGGCTGCGCGGCGACCGTCGACGTAAGCTACCCCTCGATCCCGCTCTTCCTGCTCTACAACCCGGAGCTCGTCAAGGCCATGATGCGCCCGATCTACCGCTTCGCGCGCTCGAAGGACTGGCCCTTCGACTTCGCCCCGCACGATGCCGGACGCTACCCCTTCATCGACTTCCAGCGCTACAGCGCCGACTGGGCGATGCGCAAGCAGCTCCCCCAGAACCAAATGCCCGTCGAGGAGTGCGGCAACATGCTCGTCATGGAGGCCGCCGCCGCCATCGCCTCCGACGACGCCTCCTTCGCCGAATCGCACCTCGACCTCCTGCGCCAATGGGTCAAGTACCTGCTCGACAACGGCGCCGACCCCGGCAACCAGCTCTGCACCGACGACTTCGCCGGCCACCTCGCGCACAACTGCAACCTCGCCCTCAAGGCGATCATGGGCATCGCGTCCCTCGCCATCATCCTCGAAATGCTCGGCAAGGACAAGGAGGCGGCAGGCTTCATCAAGAAGGCGCGCGCCCTCGCGAAGGACTGGCTCCGCCGCGCGGCGAACGACGACGGCTCCTTCCGCCTCGCCTTCGACCAGCCCGGATCGACGAGCATGAAGTACAACATCGTCTGGGACAAGCTCTTCGGTACCGAACTCATGCCCGAGTCTTTCTTCGCCGCCGAGACGGCCGGCGCGCTGAAGCGCCAGCTCCCGTACGGGCTCCCGCTCGACAGCCGCAAGGCCTACACCAAGAGCGACTGGCTCGTCTGGACTGCGACGCTTGCGGCCGACAAGGCCGACTTCGAGGCGATTGTCGCCCCGCTCTGGGAGGCCTACCACCGTACGCCGTCACGCGTCCCGCTCACCGACTGGTACTGGACCGACACCAGCGAACAGCGCGGCTTCCAGGCCCGCTCCGTCCAAGGCGGCCTCTTCATGAAGTTGCTCCAGTGGCGCGGTCTGTAAGGCCCGAACTGAGCTGAGCGCGCAGCGGGGGAGGAACTCCGAGGTTGCCAAAGGGCCTCCGCTACCGCTGCGGCTTGCGCTCCGCGCGTTCCAACCGCTTCATAATGGCCGCTCACGATAGTTTTTATATCTGGGGGTATCCCCCCAGACCCCCAAAACAGGTTACGATGGTAAGGGTTTTAGTGGTGCGGCTTTGCGGTGCGAAGCATGGGCGGAGCGGTAGCGTAGCCTTCTTTGACAGCCGTCGGAGTTGATAAACCTCGCAGCAGTGAAGGAACTCCGAGGTTGCCAAAGAGCCTCCGCTACCGCTGCGGCTTGCGCTCCGCGCGTTCCAACCGCTTCCCAATGGTCACTCACGATGTTTTTTATTTCTGGGGGTATCCCCCCAGCCCCCCAAAAAAAGGTTTTCAATGATAAGTATCAATGGTGCGGCTGCGGGGTGCGAAGCATGGGCGGAGCGGTAGCGTAGCCCCTTTTTGAGAGCCGTCGGAGTTGATAAACCAGGTGTTCGGGGAGGAACTCCGAGGTTGCCAAAGGGCCTTCGCTACCGCTGCGGCTTGCGCTCCGCGCGTTCCAACCGCTTCCAACTGGCCACTCTCGATGTTTTTATATCTGGGGGTATCCCCCCAGACCCCCAAAACAAAAAAGGATTTCACAAGGTAAGTATCACTGGTGCGGCTATGCGGTGCGAAGCTGGGCGAAGCGGTAGCGTAGCCTTCTTTGACAGCCGTCGGAGTTTCTCTCTATACGGGGAAGGAATATGGTACAATCAAAAGTATGGTTTTACGTAACAATCCACAAGCATACGCAATCATGGGGTGTGCAAAACGTGTGCATGCAACCCTTGGATTTGGCTTTCTTGAGTCAGCATACGGCGACGCAATGGAGATTGAGTTCAAGAAGTCCGGCATACCTTACGTTCGCGAAGACCCTGTACGCATCTACTATGACGGACAGCCCCTGCCGACCACATGGAAAGCGGACTTCACCTGCTTTAATCGCGAGTTCATTCTGGAGCTGAAGGCTATCAAGACCATTACCAAGATTGAATGGGCGCAAGTGATACATTATCTTCGCGCCACGCGCATCCCGTATGCGTTGCTTGTCAATTTCGGAAGACCAGACTTCCAGTACGACACTTTCGATCTCGATGGGCTTCCTATCCTGGGTGGCGGACTCTAGCGCGCCCCCCCCCCCCCCCCATTTTATGGAGAATAGCATTATGGACTACAAAGAGTGTTTCAATGGCCGCACCGCGGTCGTAACCGGCGCGGGATCGGGGATGGGGCTGCTGGCCTCGCAGGAACTCGCGAAGGCCGGGGCCAACGTCGTGATGTGCGACATCAACGCCGAGGCTGTCGAGGGCTTCGCGAAGGAGATTCGCGAAGCGGGCGGCAAGGCGACGGCGGTCGTCACGGACGTCCGCAAGTTCGCCGACGCGGAGCGCGCGGCCGAAGCGGCGGTCGCCACCTACGGCGCCCTCGACCTGCTGCTGTGCATTGCGGGCGGCAACGAGGCGCGCTGCTGCAACAGCTACCACCCGTTCTACGAGCAGCCGGTCGAAGTCATCGACTGGGGGCTCGACGTGAACCTAAAGGGCCCGGTCTACTTCGCCCGCGCCTGCATGCCGCTGATGGTGAAGCAGGGGCGTGGCGTCATTCTTTGCACGGGGTCCGTGACGGGCTTCGAGGGCGACGGATGCGGCTCGATGTACGGCACCGCCAAGAGCGGGCTCTTCAACTTCGTCAAGGGCCTCGCCAAGGCCGGCGCGCCCCACGGCGTTCGCGCCGTCTGCGTTTCGCCGGGACCCGTCCTTACGCGTCCCGCCATGGCGGGCATGAAGACGCTCGCCGGACGCGCCGCCGAGCCGATCGAGATCGTCGACTTCATGCTCTATCTCTGCTCGGACAAGGCCGCCTTCATCACCGGCACCAACCACGTCATCGACGGCGGGCGCCTTTGTCTGTAGGCCGCTAGCTAGCGGTTGTTCCACTCCTTGAACCACGCGATGAACTTCGGCATGCCGACGGAAATCGGCGTCGTGGGCTCGTAGCCGACGGCCTTGTGGAGCTTCTCGACGCTGGCGTAGGTGGCGGGGACATCGCCGTCCTGCATCGGGAGGAGCTCCATCTTCGGATTGTCGACGCCCATCTCCTTCGCGATGATGGCGATCATGTCCATCAGGCGCTCGCTGCGGTGGTTGCCGATGTTGTAGACCTCGTACTGCGGGAGGTCGTCCGCGAAGATGCAGCCGACGAGTCCGGCGATGATGTCGTCGATGTAGGTGAAGTCACGGTACATGTCGCCGTTGTTGAAGACCTTGATCGGCTTGCCCTTGGACATCGCGTCCGCGAAGAGGTAGGCCGCCATATCGGGACGTCCCCAGGGGCCGTAGACCGTGAAGAAGCGGAATCCAAGCGTCTGCATGCCGTAGAGGTGACTGTAGCAGTGGGCCATCAGCTCGTTCGCCTTCTTCGTCGCCGCGTAGAGGCTGATCGGGTGGTCGACGGGCTGGTCCTCGGAGAACGGCATCTCCTTGTTGCCGCCGTATACCGACGACGACGAGGCATAGAGCAGCTTCGGCATCTTCTCCGCGTGGCGGCAGCACTCGAGGATGTTCACGAAGCCGACGAGGTTCGACTCGACATAGACGTCGGGGTTCGTGATCGAGTAGCGGACGCCGGCCTGCGCGGCGAGGTTGACGACGCAGTCAGGCCTGAAGTCGTCGAAACACTTCTTGAGCGCGGCCTTGTCCGCGAGGTCGGCCTTGGCCCACGAGTAGTTCGGGCAGGCCTCAAGCTGGGCGTGGCGGGCCTTTTTCAGATCCACGGAGTAGTAATCGTTGAAATTGTCGACGCCGAAGACGTCGTAACCTTCCGCCAGCAGTCGCTTCGCTAGATGGAAGCCTATGAATCCCGCCGTGCCGGTGATGAGTATCCGCTTGATTTTCATACTAGGATTATACATTATTTGACGCGGCCATTTCAACACTGGTCCGCCGTTTTGTTTTTTGGTACAATACTATGCGCCATGAACAAACTCCAGCCGAAAGCATTTCTCGAGCGCCCGATATGGAACGGGACGCCGCCATACGCAATCCCCGAAGACACCGTCGACAACGAGCATTTCTGCGACGACAGGGACGCCATCGCGCGACTCACGGACGTCTCCCGCCCGACCATCTCCTTCTACCCGGCCACGGCCGTGGGCGGCAACGCGCGTCCCGCCGTGGTGGTCTGCCCCGGCGGTGGCTACGGCATTCTCGCCTGGAATCACGAGGGGCTCGACATCGTCTCGTGGCTCAACTACCACGGCATCTCGGCCTTCCTGCTCAAGTACCGCTGCCCGAACCGCCGTGACGCCGCGCTGGCGGACGCCGCCCGCGCCGTACGCCTCGTGCGTTCGCAGGCCGAGGCCTTCAACGTCCTGCCCGACAAGGTCGGCGTCATCGGCTTCTCCGCCGGCGCCCACCTCGCGGCGCGCCTCTGCTGCCTACCCGCCGGCGCCGAGCCCTACGAGCCGAACGACGCGGCCGACGAGGTCTCCTGCCGCCCAGACTTCCAGTTCATGATCTACCCCGCCTACATCGACCGCGAGAACTTCGGCACAGACCCCGACTTCTCAATCACGGCCGAGACACCTCCGGCCTTCATCATGCAGTCAGAAGACGACTTTGTCAGCGAAAGCTCCATCTGCTACTACATCGCCCTCAAGAAGGCCAAGGTGCCCGTCGAAATGCACCTCTTCTCGCACGGCGGCCACGGCTACGGGCTTCTCCACAATGGCAACCCGACCGAGGTCTGGCCCGATCTGGCCTACAACTGGTTCTGCACCGACATCATGAAGTCGCGCAGCTGGTAAAAACGACGGCGGCGGGGCGCAATTCTTCGCAGATGGGAAACAAGGTCCTTTACCTGCATGCGGCCAAAAACCCCGCCAATACCAGGCGCTTCCTGGAAGGGATGCTGCGCTTTGCCCGGACTGTCGGCTGGAGAGTGGAACCCGTCCAGATGGACGGCCTTTCGCCAGCGGCGTTGCGCGAGCTGGTGCGCGCCGACGACGTGATCGGCTGCGTCCGCAATGCGGAATGGCCTCGTCATAACGGCGCTGAAAGGTCTTTCACAATTCCACAAGTTCCCGTCGTCGTTGTCGACCCCCGCGAAACGGATCGCAGCCGCCGCGCCGGAGCCGTTTTCTGCGACAACGCGGCCATTGCCAAGTCGGCCTTCCGCGAGCTCTCCGCCGGACGCCCCCCGTCGTTCGCCGCCGTCACCTACTGGAATCCCTCGCTGCGGTGGGCGAAGGAGCGCATCGACTCGTTCCGCGCCCTTTGCTCCGAGTCGCGGCGCGAATGCGTGGTCTTCCCGCCGAACGGCGTTGAGCCGCCCGAGGCTCGCATGGCGCGGCTCGAGGAATGGGCTGCGGCGTTGCCGAACAACGTCGCGATCTTCGCGGTAAATGACTTCACGGCCGTCGAAACGGCCATTGCGCTCCACTCCCGCCACCGCCATATCCCGAAGACCGCGACCCTTGTGGGTGTGGACGGGGCTCCCGAACGACACGACATCCCCCCTTCGCCTGTTCCCCTCTCCTCGGTTGACGTCAACTTTGAAAGCGCCGGCTTCCTCGCAGCCCGCACTCTGGCAGACATACTGGCCGTAGCGCCGGCAGGGGGAATTTCCGCGTCCCCCTGCCGGCGCTACGGCCCATTGAGGGTTGTGCGGCGCGAAGCGACGCGCGGCCGCGGCCGACGGGA
>JAEEGI010003810.1_pt1 | contig 35790 bp, 31 predicted proteins | sample 8958751 | NCBI WGS metagenome assembly JAEEGI01 (sample SAMN16246545, study PRJNA631951) | gut metagenome | biome: gut microbiome; feature: rumen; material: KS-attached | host: Bos | place: Iran: Karaj | collected 2018-10 | reverse complement strand
CCCTGCCTATTACATCAATGATCTGATTTACGATATGGGATTTTTCTATTATGATTCCATTACTGACTTTTAGAAAGTCTGCGAAGTTTTTCTCCGTGATCAGGCCATAGCATTCCATACCATGGTTTATTCCATTGATACAAAGTGCTGTGGAAAAAAACTGCGAGTTGTCAAAGGCAGTCTGCATTGACGGGAAATACGTGTCAGAGGGCTTATTGGTATAAGGAATGTAGAATAGATCCACCATGTCGGCTTCGTGAATCTCACCTATATGGTTCATGGCACTGCGAAGATACGGAAAATCCCGCTTTGCTTTGTCAAGAAGGAGCTGATACTTGGTTATGAGGTTTGTGTAATAATCGGTATGATCTTCCAGCATATTTACAATAGTCGGAAAATCCATATCGAAAATAGCTTCCTTGGTATCAGAAAGTGAAAAACCCAGTGAACGATATTTGAGAATATCAACCATAGTGCTGACATCCCAATAGCTGTATTCCCTATAGCCATTGTCCGGATTGATGTATGGATTTAAAAGGCCAAGGCGCTCGTAGTGGCGCAGAGTCTCCCTGGTCACATTAAAAATCTGGCAGATCTGTTTGGTGGAATACTTGGATTTGATCATATTAAGCCTCTTGTAGCGACTGATAGAAAGAGTCCAATGGTTAGGAATAAGTGCTTATATCATGATATGTCTATTATATCGCATAAGAAATGATTGAAAAAGAGTATACAACTAAGCGATAAAATGTCTGCCCAAAACTAGAATATCAAAGATACTATATTTGGAAAAATAGATCAATAAATATAACAACAAAGAAACATACCACTAATATTTAATGAATAAGTGGTAGAAGCTAAGAATAAAAAAAGCAAAGAAGTAAGCGAGGTTAGAAATGGAACTATCTGAAATAATGATAAATAGAAAAGCTGAAGATGCAGGTGATCAGGCAATTATCGCTCAGATCAGTGATGAGATTTTTGCAATTGATCTATCATCTATTTTATCAATTGAAAATATAGATATTTCAGAAATCTCTACAGTTGATCAGGAGCCTGTAATATCCCTGAGAGAAATGGTTATTCCGCTTGTATATTTAGACAAGCTTTTTGATATTCAGACTTCGGATAATGAAAAAAGCAATATCATCGTTGTAGTATGCAAGCATGATGATAAGTGCTTTGGACTTGTTGTGGATAGCCTTGTAGGGCAAAAAGAGATAATAAATAAGTCACTTGGAATACTTGGCGATAATGAGTTTTTTAGTGGCGCCTCAATTCTTGAAGATAAATTGGCGCTAGTCCTCGATGTAGGATCATTTGTGGCATAAGGAAGTAAGTGGGAGTTAATTAGAGATTAACTCCTCAAATTGGTGTCGCGAGCTCCACCAATTTGAACCATTAGTAACTCGTTTCACTCGCGACATGAGGTTAACAAATGGCTGAATTAGCATTAAATGAAAAGGTAGCGAAAGCTTTAGTAATAAGTGAGAATGAAGCTGAGATTCAAGCTTTAGATGAAAACAAAGAAAACGACAGCGTTTTAAGTGAAATAGAAGCCGGTGTCTCAGCTCTTAATGAGAATGTCGAGAAGGCAGCAGTCTCTGATGAGCATGTTAATGTAACTAAAGCTCAGACTTTAAAAGAGAATACATATATAACATTTAAAGTTGGTAACGAACTTTATGGAATAGATGTCTCATACGTAGACACCATCATCCAACTGCCGGCTATAACAAGAGTTCCGGCAGCACCTTCCTATTTTGCAGGGATAATCAATCTTCGTGGTGAGATCATACCTGTTATGAGCCTTAATAGAAGATTTAACGGTGTGGAAGATACTTTCGGCTCTAAGTCCAGTATTATAGTTCTGGATATGGGCGATGATAGGCTCATGGGCGTTATCATAGATGATGTAAGAGAAGTAGTTGCATTTGATGACAGAGATCTCGAAGGTTCATCTCCCTTTATCAGTAAGGAGGCGTCTTTTATAAGTGGCATAGCCAAAAAAGAAGATGACCTAATTGCAATACTTGATATAGCTACGCTTTTGGGATAAAGAAAAAATCCTGTTGAGATAAGGCTTATAGCAAATCTCAACAGGATAATCTAAAATAATTGTTTTGAACAAACGTTATGATAAATCTAAAACAATTGTCTTGAACAAACACTAAAGAAAATATCACATATTTACATTGAACAGATTTCTAAGTTCATTGACAATGTCTTCTGAATCAGCATCTATACAGATAGCTTCATTGATCTCTGAAAGGCTCTTTAACTGAGCTTTGTCTGAATCGCTCATCTCATAACCGATTGTATATACAGATATTCCAAGTCCGCCTACGATAGGAGTGATACGGTTTAAGCTGTATCCGGCATTCTGAGCACCATCTGACAATACAAACAGCATACAGTTAGCATCAGGAACTTCTTTCTTGGCATCAAGGAGCATCTGGAGTCCTACAAGAACTGCATCGTAGGTAGCAGTCTGACCGCCTACATTAAGATCTTTGACCGCGCCGCTGAAATATGCTCTTTGAGTATTATCGAATTTGGCAACCGGAAGATTTATATATACATCATCACTATAACTTACAAGTCCTACATAGTTACTGGAATCAATATACTGCATCGTATTAAGAAGTGAATCCTTAAGTGAATTAATACGAGTACCATTCATAGAGCCTGATATATCAGTGACGAATACTGCGATTGTGGGTCTTGATCCGTTCTTGTTGGTCTTCCATACTTTCTGTGCAGAGAGATAATCAGAACCTGTCATACCATAATCTTCAGATACGTAATCATCATCAAGATTGAAACCTCTGTCAGTAGCCATCTTCTGAGCTTCATCAGTAAGACAATAATCTATGAACATCTTAGCAGCTTCAAGTCTGTCACCTTCTGTCCAGCTGAAGGCATAGGCAGGATGGTCGTGGCGTACACCTGCAGGAGTATATACGTAGTTTTTAAGGTCAGCTGTGTTGATATAGGTCTGCTTCTCCATAACCATGGCATTGATGATGCCTTTTTCTGCAGAAGCCTTGAGTATAGAAGTAGTATATGCTGCAGTTGGCGCATTGTTCTGATACTCTACAAGCTTGGATACTGCATTTTCTGAAAGAGGATCAGAAGGATCAAAAGAGTGAAGCATGGAGCACAGGATGTTCATACCTGTAGCAGATGTATATGGATTAGTATAAGCGAATACAAGATCACCTTCGATGGCTGCTTGAAGTACGCCGTCTACAGTTACTTCGCCGTGTTTTTCTGAATATGTATCATATACATCTTGGGACAAAAGGATACCTGCGGTATTACCTGCAAGTCTGTCAGCAAGGAGAGTGGTGTTGACACCGCTTGCACTAAGCATATCTCCCCACATGTAGTTAGAAGGTATGTATACATCTGGCTTGTAGCCGCCTTCTGTTATGTAAGTAAGAGTCTCACCTGAAGAGATCTTCCTTATAGAGACGCTTACACTCTGGCCATTGATAGTATAGCCTTCCTTGTTGAAGTTCTGACCTACAGCTACCAGCCATTCATCCGGATAACTGCTACCGGAGAACTCTGAAGGTGCAGCGATCTCGATGTTAATGCTTCCGCTGCCTGTCAGCATCATCTCAAAGGTATCAATATCTGCCAGTGAATCAGCTACTGATGCTTCTGACATATCTACGTCAAGTCTTGGAGATACAGTAGTGGGTTTGATATCCTTTACAAAAGTGTCAAGCTCTGAAACAGCATCATCATAGCTTAGTGCCTTGTCCAGAGTTGAGTTGCCGGTCTTGACGCCGGAGCAGGCTGTAAGTGATACAGCCAGGGCAAGTGAGATTACCCCATTAAGTGCTTTTTTCATAAATAACTCCTCCAATTTTTTTAATTATATGAATGCTTTAGGGACATTCCTATAGCATCAGCATATCCTTGGATCATTGTTACTGCATCTGTATCTTCATTCTGCTCATTGGTATATCTTGCCATCTGCAGAAGGAACTCTTTGGAATTGTTCATAAGCTCTTTGTTATTATCAAGGATTATCTGTGATTCTGAGCTGAACTCATCGCCTGACTCCAGCGCTACATACAGATTGACTATGCTCCTGCAGTTGTGATATACAGCGGATTTAACGCTTCCCATGATTTCTTTCATGTTGGTGAATTCAGACATATCATTGAATTCGAACAGCTTTTCATTTCTCTCTACATATTCATCTATCTGATCCATATCATGTAAGAGAGTAGTTCCTGTAGGAACAAAGCCGCTTTCTTCATTCATTAGATCTCTAATAAGACCGCGCACATCTTCTTTTTTCTTGCGGATCTCTTCCTGCCTGGCAGCTTCCTCGGCAGCGAGCTTTTTGAGCCTTGCGTTTTCTTTGGCACGATATCTGATGATCATTGATATACATACAACTGCGCTTATGATACTAATGGCAAGGCATATGATCGACAGTGCTCTGAAGACTGTTATGCCTGCGTTTATAATGATCTTTGACCTATAATAAAAAACAGCTATTGTAGCAGCTAGAGCTGCGATCATAATGACAGCCTTTTTAATAGTATTTACTTTTTTCATACTCTGTAACCATCCCCTTTTTTGATAATATATAATAGATTGGCGACATCAACAGCTTCCTTCTGTTTCTGAGCAAGCATTAGCTTTTGCTTTACAACTTCGCCATTATCGATCTGTGAATCCATGATCTTAATATAATTCTGGATAGTTGCCATATACTGCTGTATCTGCACGAGACTTATCCGTTCAGAATCAGATACTACTTCTCCGATACTTTTTTTATTTTCAATATATGAATTAAGTTCCGTGAAATCCCCGGAAGCCTCTTCGTAGAGCTTTTTATAAGAACTTATCCCCGCCCTTAGAAAAAGAAGATATGCATCCATTCCCTTAATAGCTGGTCCTATCTCGGTTGCAGAAGGCGTGACTATAAGTTTCTGCCTTGCCTGGAGTTTTGATATACGCTCCGGATACTCTGCAATCTTTCGTTGTAAAGTTTTTATTTGTAATAATTCCATGATATAACTCGCTTTTATAATAATTATAAAATGAAGGCCCTTGCTTATCAGCCGCTAAAATACTGTTTTAAAAGCCTGTAATGCGTCTAAAAAGATATTTTATAATGTAAATAACTATTTTTGATGATGTAATTAAAATCATCGATAAAAAGTATGATCAAATATAAATGATCCGGTACACCAGGGTCACCTGTTATATATTGATAGCGCTGTCAGAATTCATAGCCCTCAACTACTATTTGGATCCGGTAGAAATAAGTTCTTTTATCCTGGCAATCATTAATGGTTTTTTCAGAGTCTCTATAGAGCCCTGTTATACCAATACTCGTTAGAATATTAGTATCTGCATCAAAAGTATATCTGACATCATCAATATAGTTGCTGTCTATCTTTTTACTAAAAGCATTTACGAATGGTCTGTAATAATCAAAACCATATGCGGGGTCTTGAATCAGTACTACTGTAGTATTTGTGCTTTTGGATAGATCTATGTATAGCGAGCACTGATCAAGATCAGGTAGTAGCAGATTCATAAGATCTATATCAGGAATAGGACTCCAACTATTTCCAAAGGTTCCGGAAGAATTGGTTTTTCCATTATTTACGTTTTGTACCAAAGTGTATCCGTAGCGCTCAGATTTGTCATATATTTTGTGATCTAAATACATAGATATTATGGAAGTGTCTTTCTGATCATATGCATCATCTATTACAAGTGTATTATGATAATCCCTGGTTCCGGCGTATTGCCTTGTAAAAGAGATATTTATATCTTCAGTAGCTGTATAAGTATCCATGCCCTTACTGTCAGGAGACATTGTAGGAGTCCAAAAGGTACAATTTATATTACAGCTCCCTGTTCCTGAGACAGATAAATTAGTGGCATAAAAGAGATTTTCTTTGGTGACATCAAACAGATGTGCTATTTTTTCGGCGTTAGGATCAGGCTCCTTTTTAAGGCACCCACATAACATGGTCATAGATAGAACCATAGTCATAATAAAAGCTACAAATTTTTTTCTCTTAAGCATAAAAAATATCCCACATAATAAAACTTTTCCCAGGTGACAAAAATTGGCGTCATCAGGTTAAAATTATAGCATATTTTTAATGATTCTCCGGGATTTTTTTATGTGAAAAACAAAATAACAAGCATTATAATAAAGCCCCAAAATGTCGATATATAATTAGTGTATATGAACATTCTTCAATGCTAACATAGGTATGATTTTGAAAGTGTTTTATTGTCAACCCCACGATTAGTGCCGCGGGCTCTTCTAATCTGAACCATTAGGTATTCTCTTTTGCCCGCGATATGAAGTTAATGAATCTTCTTTTAAGTTATGATAGGTTAAAAGGAGCTCTGATGGATAAAAAAGATGTAGCAAGCAGCATAGATAATGGTATAGGCCAGTTTACTGCTGAAGCTAGTGATATTGTTGATGATTATACGCCTTTATTTGACGTAGATGATTACCCTAAGGCGCAGCGTGAACTCATAATTGAATGTAATAGAAGAATTGATGAAGCAAATAGTAAATGTCGGATCGCCAGATACAGAGAGGATTTGTTTGCTAAAGGGTTAAAGGCAGGTATGTACTTCTGTACTTTTGACCGAGAAGAGAACCTTATCAGTTTTGAATTCAATGAAGAGACCAGACAGATGCTGGGCTATGACGGACTAGACGATCTTCCTAATGAATTTGACAGCTGGGTCAAGACTCTTGTTCCGGAAGAAAGGGATGGCATAGTTAAGCTGTTTTGGGATTCGATCAAGTGCCATCGTGATCTGCCGGATATCACTCATGCTACATATCGTATGCAGAAGAAAGACGGCAGTATCATATGGGTCACAGGAGCAGGAAGATTTATAAGACGCATAGATGACGGCTCACTGGAGATCTACATGGGATGCTATCGAGATATTACAGCTCAGAGAGATCTGAAGGAGTATCTTAAGATAGTTGAGGCTATAGGTAAGGTCTTTAATTTCTCTATGTTCATAGATGTTAGAGATATGAGCTACCGCATGATAAGTACCAATGAATATGTTGAGATGGCAGATAAAGATCCTGATGCTTTAGTATTTCTAAAAAATAATGTTAAAGCGACTGTTGCAGAAAGCTTCCATCAAAGCTTATATAACTGGCTTGATAGAGACAAGATCATTGCAGCTATCGAGGAACATGGATCGACAAGCATGGAATTCTACAGTGAAGAAGCAAACCGCTGGTTCAATGGTATCTTCATGGTGGGTGACAGAAATGAAGACGGTAGCCTTGCGCATATAGTCTACGGCTGTATGGATACTACGGATACTAAATTGCAGAGCCTGGCTCAGCAGAAAAAGATATCTGAGTTTGAGGCAGAAATCTATGTCGATTCTCTCTCTAAGATCCGCAACAGAAGGTTCCTTGATGATAAGCTTAAATTCGAGCCTTGCAAGGCGGTAGTTATGGCAGATATCGATCTGTTCAAGAATGTCAATGATACAGCCGGCCACCAGGGCGGAGATGAAGCTATACAAAAAGTGGCCAAGCTTCTTGAACACTCTGTCAGAAAAGATGATGTTGTCATACGCTACGGCGGTGATGAGTTCATGATAGTTTTTTTCGATATAACAAGAGCAAATCTTGAAAGCAAACTTGTATACCTTAAGTCGGCACTTAAAGAGATCAAGATTGATAACAATCCGGAAGTACGTATAACCATGAGCTTCGGCGCAGCCTACGGGACAGAACTTGTCAATAATCTTATCGGAGTTGCTGATAAGGCACTGTACGAATCCAAAAAGACGCGTGATACATACACTGTGATCGCAAACTGATCAGATGGTTATCAGGTTATGGGAAAAAACTGTCAGCCTAAAATATCAACTTGTAATAAACACGCCAGCTACTTGCAACTGTGTAACATGGACAGTTGCAGGCAGCTGGCTTATTTTGTATAAAGGTAAGTTATAGCGGTTTATGTAATCAGAGCTATATTATTACCTGTGTCAAATGTGCGATTGTTTCAGGATTCTACTGTATTGTATCTGTTGAGAACTATAATGTTTTTGGCTATAATTAAGCAGCAGAAAGGAAAAATAAGACGATGACAATAGAAGATTTGATCCAAATTGTAAAAGAAGCTGGAAACATCTTACTTACAGCAAAGCGTCCTAAGATCATGGAAAAGGCAGGACATGCAAACTTTGTAACTGAGACAGATGAAAAGGTCCAAAGATTCCTTGTAGACAAGTTAAAAGATGTCCTTCCGGAGGCTGAGTTTCTTGGAGAAGAAGATGGCAAAGACGCCTTTTCATCCAAGATGGCAAGCGGATTTTGTTTTGTGATCGACCCAATAGACGGAACCTCGAATTTCATCTATGAGTATAGACCATCAGTTATCTCTGTAGCTTTGTTAAAAGATGGAAAACCCTACATGGCAGTTGTATATAATCCATATGATGACATGATGTTCTCAGCAGTCACAGGGCAGGGCGCATACCTTAATGGAGACAGGATAATGTCATCTGATGCGCCGCTTTCAGACCAGCTTGCCTGCTTTGGTACAGCGCCGTATTACGAAGAATACAGGGATAGATCTTTTGACATAGCCAAAAGATTATTGCCGCTATGCGTGGATCTTAGAAGATCAGGAACAGCAGCATGGGACATGTGCTGCGTAGCTATTGGAAGGTGCGGACTGTATTTTGAACTTAAGATACAGATCTGGGACTATGCGGCAGCAGCGCTTATTGCGGCCGAGGCCGGTTGCAGCGTTACCGATATCGAAGGAAGGCCACTTTCATATACAGGAGCATCATCTGCACTTTGTATGGCAAGAGGGGTCAAAGAAATACCGGATTGCTTTAAGTGATCATACAGATTATTGCTAAAATACCGGATTGCTTTAAGTGATCGTACAGATATTGCTAAAATACTGGATTGCTTTAAGCGACTATACATATTATAATTCATAGTGTTTCACTAGGATTGCCCATGCGGCAGGGATTAATGCCCGGATTTTTTATAAGTTAAGAGGATATGATAATGAGGGAAGCTTTTTTTGCCGGAGGATGCTTTTGGTGCGTTACTCCGATCTACAAAATGTATGGAGTTGATAAGGTGATCTGCGGATATGCTGGCGGAGATGAAGTTAATCCAACCTACGAGCAGGTTAAGCATCAGGAGACAGGCCACAGAGAGACGATCAAGCTTGTATATGATCCTGAGAAGGTTTCATATGACAGACTTCTTGATATATACTTTGCCAATGTTGATCCATTCGATTCAGAAGGCCAATTTATAGACAAGGGATTCTCCTATACTCTTGCCATTTTCTATAATACTGATGAGGAAAAAGAAATGGCTAAGGCCAAGATCGCCAAGATAGAGTCAGAATCAGGCAAGAAGGTTCAGGTAGAGCTTCTGCCTTATAAGAATTTCTATGAAGCGGAAGAGTACCATCAGGACTATTATCTTAAGAATCCAGAAGCTTTTGAAAAAGAGCTGATAGAATCAGGCAGAAAAAAGGGCTGATAGAATCAGTTAGAAAAAAGCGCTGATTGCTGTAAATATTGTATATAAAACGGGCTATTGTCAGGATGATTTGATCATCTGTGACAATAGCCAATTTTTATAAGAGTCTGAATGGAAAAAATAACTTATAGATTCGGGAAGTTTATATCAGCCCTGCAAATACACTTGCAAATATTACAGTTAGGATTCCCGCTACAGCGATGGAAAGTGAACTCATAGCGCCTTCTACTTCCCCAAGCTCCATGGCTTTGGCTGTTCCGATAGCGTGAGCTGCGGTTCCGAGAGCAAGGCCCTTGGATATAGGTTCATGTATCCTGAATAGCTTACATATAAGCTCTCCGAATATATTGCCAAGGACACCGGTTATAACAATAACGGCAACAGTAATAGTCACATATCCGCCAAGCTCTTCAGATACGCCCATTCCTATAGCAGTAGTGATGGACTTTGGAAGAAGTGTTACATAGTTTTCGTGGGACAAGCCCATGAGCTTTGAAAGTACAAGTACTGTTACAAGACTTGTCAGAACGCCTGATAAGATGCCAAGGACTACAGCCTTGGCATTATTTTTTAGAAGCTCCCACTCTTCATACAATGGAATTGCAAGGCATACGGTAGCGGGAGTCAAGAGCCAGCTAAGATACTTGGCACCTTCGTTATAGGTTTCATAGTCAACATGGCATCCTACAAGGAATAGGATCGTTACGATTATAGATATAAGAAGAGGATTCAATAATCCAAAACGGAATTTCTTTTTCAAAAAAGCTCCAAGTCCATAAGCTACAAGGCTTATTGTGACTCCGGCATAAGCACTGGTCTGCATAAACTGTGTCATGACATTTCTCCAATTATTACTGATTTATAGATTGTATATGATATTAGTTTTATCTCTGTTATTTAGTCTCCTTGCTTTTATCTTTGCGGATCACAATCTGTGAGACGATTCCGGTAGCACCCATTACTGTAAAAATGGTTATGATCGTAATGATAGATACAGGTACAAGTACAGGCTTTAGGACGTTCCAGGAGGACATAAGTCCTACGCCTGCAGGGATGAACATGACCGGCATGATCTCTATAAGGAACTTGCCTGCGTCCTTGACCTGATCAAGCTTGATAATTCCTGTAAGGAGCAATATGAACAAAAATACCATTCCATAAATGCTGGCCGGAATAGGAAGTGGCAGGAGTTCCTTCAACACCTCTCCAAGTAGAGATATTGCCAGTATGATTAAAAACTGTTTTAAATATTTCATTATATAAACCTCGAAATTTTGAGTGTATGAGTTGAAATCCACTTGAGGATATCGAACCTTACACATTATACTAGATGTGTTCCAGTAAGCAATTGACGTTTGTACTATTATTGTTCATAGATTTTAAATATATTTCGGCTATTTTTTAATGGCATTTATTTAAACTTCGCACTTATCAAAAATATACCACCCTTTGAGACAGCGCCGATACAGACAGTTAATACATTTTCATACATATATATTGTACAGACCAGCATCACCCTGAAAAGTCTTTTGGATGCTGGTCTCTTTGTTGTTGAATTTAATACGTAAGAATGTGTACAATAAACAGTGTAGTAATAGTATGATAAAACGATATCTTATGAGGTTGAATATGTCTGATCAAAAAGGGTTACATTATGACGCTTTTATAAGCTACAGGCATAATGAGTTTGACAGCTTTGTAGCTGAGAATCTGCACAAAAAGCTTGAGAACTTTAAGCTTCCAAGATCTGTTCTTCCTAAGGTTAGAAGTGGTAAGAAGCGCATCGAGAGAGTATTCAGAGATGTTGATGAGCTGCCTCTTACTGATAATCTGTCTGACCCTATCACTGCGGCTCTTCAAAATTCTGACTTTCTTATTACTATTTGTACTCCCAGATATCTTGAATCCAAGTGGTGTATGAAGGAGATAGAAGTATTTCTAGAGACTCATCCAAGGGATCATGTTCTTGTGGTGCTGGCTGAGGATGAGCCTTCTAACTCTTTTCCCAAGATACTGTGCCATGAAGAAGTAAGGTCCGTAAATGAAAAGGGAGAGACTGTTATAACAAGGCGGGAGCTTGAGCCCCTGGCAGCTGACACAAGAGGAGATAACAAAAAAGAAGTTCTAAAAGCCATGGACACAGCAGTCATCAAACTATGCGCTGCGATCTTCGGACTTAATTATGATGACCTAAAGCAAAGACACAGAGCACAGAAGATAAGAAGGCTTTCTATGATCTTTGGCAGTATCGGAGCTGCACTTTTGATCTTTGCGATTTTTGCAACTATCATGCTCATTAAGATCAGCAGTCAGAACCGCCAGCTTCGCTATGACCTTGCAACTACTATGGCCAATACTGCCGATGATCTATGCGCTGACGGAAGGAATAAAGATGCGGTCTATGCAGTAAGAGGCGCGCTGCCTGATGATGGGACTGATTATAATGAAAAGGCTTTAAGGACGCTATATCAGGATATGGGCGTATATAAAGCTTCTGACATGTATGCGCCTGTCTGCACCTATGATGTAGGAAGCTGGGTAGAGAGTTTTGATATACTGCATGACGGGCAGGACATACTCGTGGCTGAGTCTGATGCTGCATATGTATTTGATATAGAGTCTTGTGATATAGTTCACGAGATCCTGAGTCCTTATCCTAATGGACTTTCGGCGGATCTGTTCGAAGAGGGAGTCCTATGGAGTACGCATCTTGGCAGTAATTTTTATTCCTTTGATTCGGGGCAAAATACTGAGATGGAACTGACTGATTTTGCACGCGCTTATCACAATGATGACGGATCACTGGCCATTGTTAGTGATGAGGGAAATCTTTATGGCATGGACGGTTTTGGAGATCTTTTGTATACAATATATTTAAATGATATATTCACTTATGAAGAGCCTGAGCTTGCAGATGTATTTTGGAATCAGGATGAGGTGCTGTGCTGCTTTGGAGGATATGAGGGCTGGGGATATCTGTCATTTGATCCTCAAAACGGTGACATTATAAGTTTATATGAAAAAAAAGATGAATCTAGCTATAAGCCGGTATTTGGCTATAATGATGGAATCTTATATGCAGCTATTTCAGGAGAAACAGATGAAGGCAGCAGGGTAAGAGTGTATGCAAATGATGTAGGATCAGGGGACATTTCTTGGAAGCTTTCAATAGATGATTTTGAAATTGAAATCGTAGATGCATATGATTTTGAAAACGGCAACCAAAGAATACTTGTAACTGAGGAGTTCATTTACTTCTATGGAGCTTATGAAGTTGCCGTCATCGATCCGATTCTTGAAGAGATGGTTTCAAGATATTCATACAATGAATACATCATGGAAGCCTGGATAATGAATGATGAGATGTACTTTATATCTAACTATGGCAAAGTCTTTACATGCAGCGGATTGTACGGGCAACAGGAAGTAACGGATACCTTTTTTGCCAAAAAACCTGTGCAGTATATCAAAACTGCAAGATTCATTAACGGGGAACTGTATATACTCTTCTTAAATGCCAGTTATGTCATCAGGTATTCAAATAGTATAAGTCCCTTTGCAGAGGCGGTAGATGGCGAGTATGAGGAGACTTCAGTAGAGTTGTACTTCCCTGATCAGGTATTTGGCGACGAGGAATTATATGATTTTAATATAGATCTTGTTTCTGAGGTGGCTTTCTATTCTGATGATGAAAAATATTCTTTTGGCCTGTTCAATGATCATACAGCCAAGATCTTCGATGCAAGGACCGGAGAACTTATCACTTCTTTTGAAACAACAGAAGAGCACTTTAATGATCTTAGGTACTGCGACCTGACAGGCAGTTATATCTTGTCAGGCGAAAAGTCCTATATATTCGATAAAGACATGCGGATAATCTGTATCATGGACAGGATAGTATGTGTAGAAGATGATTACTTCATCATGTACAGCTTTGAGTACGGATATGTGCGGATTCCATATATTGATTACAGCGGACTTTGCGATCTGGCTGACGACTATCTTGGAGATTATGAACCGCCTTATACCGTCAAACAAAAATACGGTCTTAACTGATCATGGGGGATGCTGATATGACTAGTGTTGATATGAGCAGTGTAGTGATAATCCTTGTTGCAGCTGCAGTTTTTCTGGCTCTCATCGTATGGTTTACAGTGGATGTCAGGCATGTTAAGAAGTGGACCGGGATATCTTTCCTTATAGCAATTGCAGGTGGTCTTATCATCTATGGTGCAATAGATGCTGACCAGTTCAAGGATATGCCTGTTATCGCAGTGCTGCGCACAGTAGTTCATGTGGGGCGCATGTTTGGTAATGCAGGCGACGGATCCCATGATGCCTTTGTCGGGATAGTTGGAGATAGTATCTTCACGTCTATGTTCTACTGGCTGGTTCACTTTTTTGCATACTATTCTGTGGTCAGTGCCTTGGTTCTTGCTATTGGCAAAGATATTGTCAAGATATTCAGGACCTGGCTTCTTAGATTCAGGGATATTGAACTTATATATGGGATAAACGATGATTCGATAAGGCTTGGGGAGACTCTTGCAAGGAACAGACATATATCATTGGTATTTGTAGGAACAGGAAGCGTTCCGGATAGCCTTGTTAACAGGACCGGCGCGCTTGTATATGATGATCCTGAAGCTATGAATGCCGGACCTTCTTTTCTAAAAAGAATGTCTGTCAAAAAAGGCACCGGGAAAATCAGGATAAGCGCTCTGTCTATGGATGATGAAGCCAATTACAGCTATGCTGTCCGTATGCGCAGTAGTCTAAAAGAAACGGATATATCCCCTTCAAATACAGAACTTGTAATGTTTGCAAGGGCAGCATCTTTGGGAAATGAGCTTCAGAATTTTGAAGATAATTATGGATACGGCAGCGTTAAAGTGTTCGATAGAAGAGAGCTTGCGTCAAGACTCCTGTTTAGAGAGTATCCTATAGCTGATGTGATCACCTTTGATGATAAAGGCAGAGCCATGGATGATGCTCATATCCTCATGGTGGGATTTGGTAATATCGGACAGGAGATGCTTAGAAGAATAGTAGCTTTGGGACAATTCGAAGGAAGCACCTTGCATGTTCATATCTTCGATCCTGCTATAGATAAGATCGATGGATACTTCAAAGCAAGGTATCCGGGACTATTGGACAATTATGATATAAGCTTCAAGGCAGCAGATGCCAGAAGCAGCATCTACACAGAATATGTAAGAGAAGAGGCTGAGAATCTAAAATATATCATCATAGCTACAGGCAATGAATCCGTAGGTAATGAGATAGCATATGGCACGATAGATATACTGGCTTCTTGCGGCATATATCTTCCAGTCTACCAGTGTTACTACGACAAGATTATCCGCAATCATTATAAAGATGAATGCATAGTTACTAAAGTCATCGATGATGAAATACTGTATGGCACAAAGCTTGATGCCATTTCCAAGGAGATCAACCATTTCTACTACGGCGAAGGCGATGCTGATGAGCAGTGGAAGAGATGTGATTACTTCAGCCGCATGAGCTGCAACGCAAGTGCGGATTATCTACTGGGACTAATGAACAGGCTTGGACTTATGCCTGCATCAACTAAGTCTGAAAAGTTGGTGGCGGGATCTTCCTCAATCAAGCCTAATGAATCTGAAGATGAGTCAATACCAAGCAAGTTTATGGAATCAGGTGATGAGTCATTAGCATACAAAACGAGTAATTGTGAGATAAGTAATACGATATCTGATATTATCAGCGGCGAATTCCTTGAAAACCTTGCTAAGTCAGAACACCTAAGGTGGATGGGATTCCACTATTCTATGGGATATCAGCCCATGACTAAAAAACAGATCGATGAAAGAGTAAGACTATACCAAAAAGATAGCTCAGTTCGCATCTTGAAAGATGTAGAGCATAAGCGCCATGGGTGCCTTGTCCCATGGGATGATCTTGATGAGCTGTCAGATTTTGAAAACTCCTATACCGGCAAGAATGTTGATTATAAACAGATGGATAGAGAGAATGTCAAGGCAGTATGTAAGATCATAAGCCAGATGATTGATAAGAACGCAACCTGAGTTTATGAACAAGACTCCACCCAAGCTAGCGTAGCTTCAAGGGATGGAGACCATTTAAGAAAATATGTGTTTGTGAATCCTGAATGTATAAGGGTACACTCCAACTGTAACAAAAGATACGATCAGATACCTAAGGCTTCTGACAATACCTGCCAAAAGAGTTCCTGAGTCAAGGAATTCTGCACTAAAGGGAAGCTTTAAGAGCGTATTGAGAACCAGATATATAGCTACTCCAAAGAATATCCTAAGTACACAGCTGAGAGGATTTCTGGTATTTTCAAAACGAACAAATCTTTTTTCAAATTCAAAGGCACCGTAGATTCCACCTACAAGCCCAAGGCAGGTAAAAGAGTCTGTTGTCTTGCAGTATAAAAGGCCAAGACAAGATATCAGGAAGATCACCAGATACAGGATCCAGGTCTTGTCCTCAGGGATCTTGTTCCTGCAAAAAACAATAAACCATATGCACAGAAATCCCGAGATCCATCCTACGATAACATCTGTAGGATAGTGGACGCCCACGGCAACTCTGGAGAAACCTATCAGTAGGATGATAATGCCGCAGAGAATAGTAGCCCATTTCTTCCTGACTACCATGGCGATGGATCCAAAGGCAGCTGCTGCATTGGTAGAATGACCGCTTGGAAAAGATAGTCCCTGAGCCGAGATGTCAAAAAGATCATGCTCAGTATCAAGAGGCCTGTAACATTCAATGGATTTGTGATCAAAATAGGGGCGCCTTCGCCAGAAGATATTCTTGGTAAGAGGATTTATAATAACACCAAGAACCAGGATAGAACCTACCTTCTCACCAATTCTTTTGTCATAGCACCAGTATAAAAATGCTATTAATAGTATGAGAAAATACTCTTCACCAAGGGCTGAAAAATATGAGACTATGCCAGCACCCTTGTCTCCTAGGATCTGCTGTATCCATTCCATAAGCCTTACTTCAAATTCAAAATAAAAGGTATTACCTGTGACTGCGTCCATGATCAGGGCCTCCTGTCAATTCTTTTATTTGTAGACTTCCCGCTTGGGGATACCGGTCCGTCCAAACGGGAAGTTTTAGTCTATTAATAGTAATTGTACTATAAATATATCAATAATTATATGATGACAAGATAAACGATATATTGATATCATATATATGTATAAAGAATTATTTAAGTTAGGAGTCTACTATGAAAAATAGTGATGATAAGAATAAACTTATAAGCGATACCGGTGTCGTAGAAGACTCAAAGGTAGGGCGCGAGAGGATTTTCATACTGCTATGCAGGATCATCACAGTCTTATTGGTGCTTCTGGGCGTGCTAGCCTTGATGACAGGGAATGCTTAGGAATGGACTATGGTTCTGAAGACTGAAAAAAGTGGTCTTCTCATAAGAGGGCAGGTTGATATGTCAGATTATAAAAGAAGGGTTTACGAAGTAATCGAAGTATCAAATGTTGGTGACAGATCGAGCAGAGCTTACGATGTTGTGATAACTACTGCTGTTATCGTGGGGCTCTTACCTATGACTTTGAAGGGAGAGAATCTTTATACACGGCTCATTGAACTTCTTACCGGTTTTATTTTTTTGACAGATTACTGTGTGAGAGTTTATACAGCGGATTTCAAAATGGGATATAAGAGCATCAAGGCTTACATAGCCTATGTGCTGACTCCGCTTGCTATCATGGATCTACTGGCTATCATCCCTGTGATCACCTTATTCATTCCGGTATCCGGCTTTATTCGACTTCTCAAGCTTTTCAGGTTCTTCAGGGTCTTCAAGCTTATACGGTATTCCAAGACTATGATTGTGATCGCCAATGTCATAAGGAAGGTCAAGTCGCAGCTTCTTGCTGTTCTAATACTTATCCTTATCTATATCTTCGTATCGGCGATGCTGGTGTTCCAGATGGAGCAGGAAATATTTGATTCATTTCTTGATGCTCTGTACTGGGCGACTATCTCCATCACAACAATAGGCTATGGAGACATATCTCCGGTAACTCCTGTTGGACGTATTATCACTATGATCTCTGCACTTGTCGGTATGGCTATCATCGCGCTTCCAACCGGTATTATCACTGCAGCTTATATGAATGAGATCAATAAGAAAAAAACAAAATATGAATTGTAATAATAAACATAAACGGATTTTTGAATACTTGGAACACTTTCAAACTTTAACAGCCTGCGAATTGCTTCGCAGGCTGAATTATTATTTTATGATACATCCCTTCTTCAAGATGATATTTGCATACTGGCTTGTCTCGGATGTAGCGATGACGGCATATGCCTTTTTTGCCTCTTCATAGAAGACAAAGCGTTCAAGAGTTCCGATGACTTTTGATCCTCTAGGATCAGCTTCATCTACAGTTTTCTTATACTTATCCCAGATAGATATATCAGCATTGTCTCCTTCACATCGCTCCATGAGAGTTACTGGCTTATCTTCATACTGATCGAGAGGGAATAGTTTTAGTATACTTTCAAGAATCTCCGGAACGCCGTGTCCGTCCATTCGTATAAGTATAGAATCTTTAGCTATAGAAGCGGCCGGGAAGTTGCCGTCAGCTATAACGATTGTATCTCCGTGTCCCATCTCGCATAGCACTTTGAGAAGATCCGGGCCTATGATCGGTGGTATACCTTTTAGCATAATAGTGCTCCTTTTAATATTTTTTCATAGCATATTCTTTATATCAGGCAGCGGATCTTTAAAATCAAATCCATAGAAGCGCATCGCATTTCCTCCAAGGAAAGCTTTCTTCTCTTCATCGGTGAGCTTGTCCGCCTCCTCAATGAAGCGGACGGCCATGATATAAGTGATATCTGTCATGGTACGCGGGTAGTCGCTTCCCCACATGAGCTTGTCCATGCCGCAGATATCCCGGGCTGTGATAATGGCATCGATAGCAGAAGGGTAGGGGTAGAACTCTTTGTGGAAGAGCCAGGTAAGCCCGCCGCTTTCGATATATACGTTCTTGTTCCTGGCAAGAGCAATCTGCGATTCCCAGCCTTTGGTCGTGACCATACCAAAATGTCCTATGGCGATCCTAAGATCAGGACATGAATCTATCACAGCCTGAAGAGAATCTACCTGAAGATCTCCGTCAGCCATATCGATAGATATGAACATTCCAAGTTCCTGAGCCATCTTGAATACTGCCATATGAGAAGTCAGATCCTGATCTTTAAGACGGCCTGCACAGATCTTGATTCCATCAAAGCCTTCTGTATTAAAATCAGTATTTTCTTCATATAAAGAGCAGATCTTCAGGCGATCTTTATATTTAGCTTTAGAACTAAGAAGATAACTGTCCTGATTGCCATCGATATATTCCTGGGTGATAACAGCGCCGTTAACCTTTGAATAGTTCATATTTGCAATAAGGCGCGGGGCGGTATTTCTATTATCATCCATATAGGGAGGCATCATCTGGCGAGTTTCGCCGCCAAAATCCGCAAGGCCGTTGCCAAGACCTATTACAGGCTTCCCATCCACAATTCCTTGCTGCACGTCCCATAGATGTACGTGTGCATCAATCTTAATACAATCCATAGTAACCTCACGCCTTTCAATATTTTTTACAAGTCTTTTTACGATGTGTCTGAATAATCTTTAGACTATTACACCAATTCGTTTTCAGAATTGTAGACAAAAGATTTCATCTTCAATATTTTAACGCTTTTGCCTGTCTCAGATGTAGATTCAGATGAAGACTTTGATATAGAATCTTCCGGTTTATTGACTTCTATAAGCACCTTGGAAAGTGATCCGTCGTTGTGAGTCAGAGCATCAAAAGCACCTTTTGTATCATCAATTGGATATACATCACTTACCATGTCCATTACGTTAACTTTGCCTGAAGATATGAGATCTATAACGGCTTCGAAATCTTCCGGATAGGAGTTCCTGCTTCCGAAGACGTTCAGTTCTTTTTTCAGAAGGATTGAGTGAAGGAAGGTGGTCTCTTTCTTACCATTGCCTATCAATATGATCTTACCTGCAAATGCTGCGCAGTCTATGCAGTTTAGGAATGTGACACTGCTACCGCAAGCTTCAACGCATACATCGAAACCATTGCCATCTGTGATCTTCATGGACTCTTCAAGGATGTCAGTTTTAGCTGAGTTGATAGTGCCTGTAGCACCGAAGTGCATAGCCTTTTCAAGTCTTCCGTCAAGGATATCAGCAACATATACTCTCGCACCCTTGGCAACAGCGGATATTGTTGCAAAGAGGCCTATGGGACCAGCGCCTACAACCAGCACTTTGTCAGAAGGCTTGATCTGTGTACGGCTAAGAGCGTGCCAGCCGATAGTGAAGGGCTCTACAAGTGCAAGCTCCTTGGCAGACAGGCCGCGGCCTGGATATATGCGCTCTATTGGCATTACGATATAATCTCGAAAACTTCCGTCTCTCTGAACGCCCATAGTCTGATTGTCAGTGCAGCAGTTAACAAAGCCCCTCTTACAGGAATAGCACTTGCCGCAGTTGAAGTAAGGGTTGCAGGTTACAATATCACCAGATTTAAGCCCCTTGGAGTTCTCAGGTATCTCAACGATCCTTGCACTAAACTCATGGCCGGGGATCCTGGGATATGTGGTAAAAGGCTGGTTGCCTGTGAAGCTTGCTACGTCAGCTCCGCAGATGCCGCAGTAGAGGACCTGAAGAAGAGCTTCTCCTTCACTTGGGGTGGGCTTTTCTGTCTCTACTACTGATATTTCAAATGGTTTATTTATAAGTACAGTTTTCATGTTTTTCACCTTTCCCTGTTAACGTACTTCTCATTCCAGATAACTGCTGTTTTAAGCGGTGCATTCTTGGAGTATATCTTCTCTTTATAAGCCTTGATCGGGTCGGCGGTGAATTCATCTCTGTCTATAAGTTCGACGATCTCGTCGTAGTTACTCTTTGAGAGGAGCTCTATTGCTTTCTCCATGTGATCCTGCCTGAAATTGATGGAGGCTATGATGAGATGATTTTCAAATCCAAAAGGCATTGTGTCAAAAGAAATCTTGGGTCCTAAAGAGAAGCTGTTGTACAGGCCATTGCATCCCAGCACTTTGTGCTCAAAAGCAATCCTGTGCTCGACATTACTGCCGCTGACACCGATGAAAGTAGTAGCTCTTCCGCCCAGCTTTTTGATAATGGCATCTGCAAGCTCTTTCTCAGTATCATATGTATTGCGAAGGTACTGTGCGCCGGAATTCTTGACAGAGAAAGTTACCTTCTTGGAATCTTCAGGGCTTCTTGCTATGAACAGGATCTTAGCTTCTGGATACTTCTTGGATATGAGGTCGCCGATGAACATACCTGTAGTTCCAAGACCGAAGATGACGGTTCTATCGAAGATCTCTTTTTTAGCAATCTCTCTGGCCGATGCCTCATCGCACTTATGCGCCCTCATAGTACGCCTAAAGTTGTGGGCGCTGCCCATGTCTTCCATGCGCTCTAGCTGGAAGAGCATGCATGCGAATGGATCAGGGAATACCATTTTTTTGGCAAAAGACAGATCGAGCTTGCCGTCATGGACATATCCATCAGGGATGGGCAGCAGCATGTCAGGATTGAAATATTCCTTGTCTGCAAAAAGACCATCAGCCTTGTCACAGCCGTATTCGAAATAAGTCTCATCTTCTGTATATCTTGTAGGATCTATAGAATCGCCGCCTCTTATCAGAACTATTGCAAAGCGTTTTTGTGAAGGAACCCATACGATGCCTTCGTGGCCGTTGACAAGCCTGTTCTTGCCTTCAGGGAATTTGGCAGATAGTTCTCCCCTTTGTCCCATGTTCATGAGCTCATTGTCTGTGCCGCAGAATCCCACCATGACAGGCTCGCATAGTACGCTGTCAAGAAGCGGCTCCCCCTTAAGACGCTGCCTTTTGGTGTTCTCGATCTCTACATCGCCGTAGACCAAAGGCCTATTGGCATCATTTTGAAAATAAGTGCCTTTTACGATCATTTGTACCTCCCGTTTTTGTGTTTATGTGATTAATCTTTTTTATTTAGTTTGGTAGTGGTTGATTTATAGATGTAGATGAGGTCTATAGTTAGGGGCAGGTGCCCAAAGAACCCTTTTACTCTTGCGCTAAAATCCTAGCGCTTTATTTTTAGAATAAGACAGGTAATATATGCTTAACAATGTCATAGAATGACGTAGATTAATAAAATATGACGTATAATTACAGTTTTACCTATATGCTTTTTAAGCCGGACATTTTAGAATTGTATTTAAAGAAGGGAAGTTTCAAAGTAGTATATAGGGGAGGTATCACTATGAAGTATCGAGATCTAAGGATTTCTTTTGAGTTATCAGATATAGAATTCACAATCTTAAGTATTGGAGAAGAGACGATTCTGACGCCCTTCCCCAAGCATAGCCACAGTAAGAGTAGCTATGAACTTCACTATATTAAGAGCGGGCATGGAACCCTTATTGCAGACAATGTGACATACAAGGTCGGCCCGGGGACATTTTTTGTAACAGGTCCGGGAGTCCTTCATGAGCAAATATCAGATATGGATGACCCAATGGTTGAGTATGGCATGTATCTACAGGCTTTTGTTCCGGGGGTGGTATCTAAAGATAATACTATGTCTCTTTTTCTAAATACTGTTTTCTATATATGTGACGCCGGCCAGAAGCCTGCCTACATCATGGAGGAGATATTTAAGGAGCTAAGAGATACAAGATACGGCTATGAGCTTATGCTCAACGCTCTTATACAGCAGTTTCTGCTTACTATTACAAGGCTTTACGAGAACGGAACTGTAAGACGTCAAAAGGCAGTGCTTGCAAGCCCTGCAGATATGACCTATCTCACTATAGAGGAGGCATTTCTATATGACTACAAGGATCTTACGCTTCCGGAACTTGCAAAGAGGGTTAACCTCGGAACCCGTCAGACCCAGCGACTTCTCAACAAGCACTACAACCTGACTTTCTCACAGAAGAAGGCAGAGGCAAGGATGTCAGCGGCGCTCCTTCTTTTAAAGGGCACTACTAAAAGTATAGGTCAGATTTCTGAAGAGCTGGGATTCTCTTCTCCTGAGCACTTCACCAATACATTCAAGAAGTATTATGGGATGACGCCGGGCTCCTATAGAAGATCGGCGTAGATAGTTCACAGGTACATTTATTTGCGCAAAAAGGTACTATTGATACAGATATCATCTGCTCAAAACTGGTGATATTCTGTCACAAGAAAGCTTTGTTCAGAAGATTAATAAAAAACTATAGACTACGATAATTATTGCGAGATTTGTCGCATGTTTTGAGAAGAATAAAGGTTTTATATATTGCAAAATTAGTGTATGGAAAAACTCAAACTTAACTTCATATCATGAGCAAAGCGAGTGGCTAATAAAATCAATACATTAAGTGGGGGCATATAATGGCAACTAATAATAATACAAAAACAAACTTATGGTACAAACAGCCTGCAAGAAGATGGGAAGAGGCACTGCCTCTTGGATGCGGAAGACTTGGAGCCATGGTGATGGGCGGCGTATCCAGAGATGATATATTCCTTAATGAGGATAGCATCTGGAGCGGCAAGCCTACAGACAGGATCAATAAAGATGCCAAGAAGTATCTAGGAAGGATCAGGCAGCTTATAAGAGAAGGCAAGATCTCTGAAGCTGAGAAGCTGTCTATGATGGCGCTTTCAGGCACTCCTAATTCTGAAAGGTCATACGAAACAGCAGGTAACCTTGCTATCTTTTTTGACAATGAAGGTGAATATACTGATTACAGACGTGAACTTGATCTTGGTACAGGAATTGTGACGGCTTCGTATAAGATAGGCAGCACTGAGTATACAAGGAAGTGCATAGCTTCTGCAGACTATCAGGTTATCGCATATCACATTGAAGCTGGAAGATCTGGTAGCGGCGATGATAGCGGCCTTTTGAACTTCTCTATGAGACTTGAAAGATGCCATAACAGACAGGATGAGATCATATACGATGATGATGAGATCGGATTCCATGTGACATCTGATGAAGGACATCCCTTTGCTGTAAAGGCAAGGGCTGTGACAGATGGCGGCAGCATCACATCTATAGGTGAGCATCTTGTGATAGAAGGAGCCAGGGCTGCAACTATTTTTATTGATATACATACAAGCTTTTATGACAAAGACTATCTCAAAGCCGGAAGCGACAATCTTGACAGAGCTGCAGCCTCCGGTTGGGACAAGATACTTGAGAATAATATCAAGGATTTTGAAGATCACTTTAATACCATGTCCCTGAAATTGAGTAATGATAACGCTAAAGATAATGCGCACGGTGGTATCTCCAAAAGAGAACTTCCAACTGATGAAAGACTTGAAGCGTTGAAAAAGGGCGAAGAAGATCCTGAACTTTTTGAAGTATATTTTATGTATGGTCGTTATCTTCTTTTTGCATCCAGTAGGGGAACATGCCTTCCGGCAAATCTTCAGGGAGTGTGGAATAACAGCATGACTCCGCCATGGGAGAGTAAGTATACTATTAACATTAATGCCCAGATGAACTACTGGATTGCAGAGAGTGGTAACTTATCAGATTGTCATATGCCTTTCTTTGAGCTTCTAAAAAGAGTATGTGAAAATGGCAAAAAGACTGCCGAGAAGATGTATGGCTGCAGAGGCTCGGTTGCTCACCACAATACTGATATTTATGCAGATACTGCGCCTCAGGATCATTGCATATCATCGACCTTCTGGATCATGGGTGAAGCGTGGATGGCAACCCATATCTGGGAGCACTATCTGTATACGGGCGACAGGAAGTTTTTGAATGAGCATTTCTATATACTTGATGAGTGCGTGGCTTTCTTCAAAGACTTCCTTATAAGGAATGAAGAAGGAAAGCTCGTCACATCGCCGTCAATATCACCTGAGAATGTCTATATAATGGATAATGGCGTAAGAGGCTGCATGTGCGAAGCTCCGACTATGGATATCGAGATACTTACTGAGCTGCTTACTGATTATATTAAAGCAGGACAGATACTTGATATTGATGAAAAGAAGATAAAAGATGCAAAAGATATACTTGCAGATCTTCCTGAGATTAAGATCGGCAGATATGGTCAGATTCAGGAATGGCTTGAAGACTACGATGAGCAGGAACCTGGTCACAGGCATATATCCCACCTCTACGGAGTATATCCCGGAACTTCTATCAGCATAGACAAGACACCAGATCTTATGAAGGCTGCAAGGAAGACTCTTGAGAGAAGACTGTCTTATGGCGGCGGCCATACAGGCTGGTCCAGAGCATGGATCATCGGATTGTATGCTCATTTCATGGATGGGGATAAGGTTTATGAGAACTTGAATGCCCTTTTGTGCCAGAGTATGTTCAATAATCTTATGGATTCACATCCATATGGAGCAGGCGCGATATTCCAGATTGATGGAAACTTCGGCGCTGCTGCAGCGATGCTTGAGATGCTGGTTCAAGGCGATGGAGAGAGATTCCGACTCCTTCCGGCACTTCCAAAACAGTTCTCTACAGGATCTGTAAGCGGATTGTGTCTAAGAGGCGGATACGAGCTTTCTATGGAATGGAAAGATCAAAAGGTCACAAGCTATGAGATAAAGCGCAGGGAAAATACATCTTATGATGATGCGGACAAAGAAATTGAAGTCGAAGTAAATGGAAAGAAGCAGGTTGTAAAGATTTGAACCGGGGGTGAAAATTGCAATCTACTTAGCAGGTAAGAAACAATAGTATGTTCAAAACAATGTTGCTATTGATCTTAACTGGTTGTATAATTGATAACGATTTTCAGTTGGATATATTCTTTTATTGCCAATGAATATGTGATAGATCAACATTTTCTGAGGTAAGTATCAAAAGTTTTTGACGCTATATGTATTTTATGAGGAAGGAGGAGACAGCGATGACAAGAATTAACAGTTCTAAGGCAAGCAGAATCTTTGCCGGCATGATCGCGGTTCTGATGATTCTTGGCGTGCTGTTTTTTTCTTTCTATATCAGTTCAGAACTTGAGCATAACTGTACAGGTGGAGATTGCCCGATATGTGCAAGCATCCAGCAGTGTGAGAATGTTCTTCATAAAATAGGTGGCGGGATAGCATTGGCTGTTTCTATCATACTGCCTGTTTTACTTATTTGTGTTTTAATATATATTTCTGGCAATGATCTATTGCAGGCAACACCTGTTTCTAGAAAAATCCGTATGAATGATTAAAAAGACCTCCGGTGTGCTGATCTGTATGTACATGGCTTTATTTGTGTTGTCAAAAATCCGGCACAGATCATTTTTCTCTTTGATCATAATCCATGTATTTTTTAGCTATATCAGTCAGCATATCAGAAAATCAAATATTAGATAGCTATATCTATTGTATAGATAGTTATTTGTTACTGTTTGGCAATAGCCAAGCCTTTTTGGCATATTTTGATTTCTGGAGGTTTTTTATGAAAAAATATATATCTACTATCATTGCTACTGCTATGGCAGGTAGCCTTCTTTGCGCATGCGCTTCTGGTAACTCTTTGACTGAAAACTCCGCTAATAGTGCAGTTTCTGGGGACGCAACAGTATCTGATAATGGTGCTGACAATGCCAGCGGAGATACCATGAGTATCGTTACAACTATTTTCCCGGAATATGACTGGGTTATGAATGTACTTGGAGACAATGCGTCAAATGCAGAAGTTACAATGCTCCTTGATAACGGTGTGGATCTTCACAGCTATCAGCCTACAGCTGAAGATATCCTTAAGATCTCAACTTGTGATCTCTTTATATACGTAGGAGGAGAGTCAGACGAATGGGTTGAGGATGCTCTTCTTGAAGCTACAAACAAGGATATGGTAGTGATCGATCTTCTGGATGTCCTGGGTGAATCTGTCAAGGAAGAGGAAGTAGTCGAGGGCATGCAGGAAGAAGACGAACACGACCATGACGAAGATTCAGATCATGATGAAGATACTGATCACGATGAGGAATCCGGTCATGAACACGAAGAGGGAGAAGTAGAATACGACGAGCATGTATGGCTCTCACTTAAGAATGCATCAGTACTGGTGCAGAGTATAGCAGATGCGCTTGAGACTATAGATCCTGACAATGCAGATACTTACAAAACCAATGCGTCAACATATATAGATAGCCTAAATGCCCTTGATGCTCGCTATGAAGAAGCTGTTAACAGCGCTACTTATAACACAGTTCTATTTGGTGACAGGTTCCCCTTCAGATATCTTGTGGATGATTATGGTCTTGACTACTATGCAGCTTTCGTTGGATGCTCTGCAGAGACAGAAGCAAGTTTTGAGACTATAACCTTCCTTTCACAGAAAGTCGATGAACTTGGACTTCCTGCAGTACTTACTATTGAAGGTAATGACCATCGTATAGCTGAGACTATAGTTGGTAATACATCGTCCGGCAATCAGCAGATCCTAACTATGGATTCCATGCAGTCCACAACATCCAAAGATGTAGAAAATGGTGCATCATATCTATCTATTATGGAAGACAATCTCGATGTACTGACCAAGGCTCTTAGTTGACGGATTATTTAAAATAAGGAGGAGTTAAATTAGAAATTAACTCCACAAATTGGTGTCGCGAGCTCCGCCAGTTTGAATCATCAGTCACTTTCTTTGCTCGCGACATGAGGTTAAATATGGCATTACTTAAAGTTCAGAATCTGTCCCTGGGATATGATTCACATGCAATTGTAGAGAATCTAAATTTTACAGTAAATACAGGAGATTATCTGTGCATAGTTGGAGAGAACGGTTCAGGTAAATCAACTCTTATGAAGACACTGTTACATCTTCAGGAACCGATCAGTGGTCAGATTCTGACTGGTGATGGCCTTAAGAAAAATGAAATAGGATATCTGCCACAGCAGACCATAGTTCAAAAAGACTTCCCCGCATCCGTAAGAGAGATAGTTCTCTCCGGATGTCAGGGGCGAAGCCTCTTAAGACCTTTCTATAGCAAGGAAGATAAAAAGCTTGCAAGGATCAATATGGAGCGTATGGAGATACTTGACCTTGAAAAAAGATGTTATCGCGAGCTCTCAGGAGGCCAGCAGCAACGCGTCCTGCTTGCAAGAGCGCTGTGTGCCACAAGAAAAGTTCTTCTTCTGGATGAGCCTGTATCAGGTCTTGACCCCAAGGTTACGGCACAGATGTATGAACTTATACAAAAACTAAACAAAGATGGAATAACCATTATTATGATCTCGCATGATATTGCAGCTGCTGTTTCATATGCAAGCCATATACTTCACATAGGCGATGATATTTTCTTTGGAACAAGGGATGAATATAAGAAGAGTGAAGTTGGTAAGCTCTTCTTAATGCAGAATAAAATCGCGCTGGATAATGCAAGTAGGAGTGATTCAAATCCAGAATCTCAAAATATGAAGGTACAAGGAGGCCTGGCATGATATTTGATAAATTTATGATGTATCTTCAATATCCATTTGTACGTTATGCACTTATAGTTGGTATACTTATTGCCCTTTGTTCATCACTTCTTGGGGTGACGCTGGTACTTAAGAGATTTTCATTTATCGGAGATGGATTATCCCATGTAGCTTTTGGTGCTATAGCCATAGCGTCAGTTTTTAATCTGACCAATAAGATGCTTCTGGTACTGCCGGTAACTATCATAAGTGCGGTTCTTTTGCTTCGTACAGGTCAGAACGCTAAGATAAAAGGCGACGCTGCGATAGCTATGATATCAGTTGGAGCTCTTGCATTTGGTTACCTTATCATGAACATATTTTCGACATCATCGAACTTATCCGGTGATGTATGCAGTACTTTGTTTGGATCAACTTCAATACTTACTCTTACGCAGAAAGAGGTATGGGTCTGCATAGTATTGTCGATTGCAGTTGTTATTATCTTTGTACTTTTTTATAACAAGATATTTGCAGTAACTTTTGATGAAAATTTTGCAAAGGCAGCAGGCACCAGCGCTGATACCTATAACCTTCTTATAGCGATAGTCATAGCAGTTATCATAGTACTTGCAATGAACCTTGTGGGTTCACTTCTTATATCCGCACTTGTGATATTCCCTGCGCTGTCAGCCATGAGGATATTCAGAAGCTTTAAGAGCGTTACGATATTCTCTGCAATATTGTCGGTGATATGTGCTTTTGGCGGTATGGTCATATCTATTCTTGCAGGTACACCAGTTGGATCAACGATAGTTGCAGTGGACGTAGCAGCTTTTGCCATATGCAGCATTATCGGATTTATATCAGGCAGAAGATAAAGATGATAAGTAATATAAAGAAGAAAAGTAAGATAATGAAGCACCCGAAGGAGTAATAGATCATCATGAAAAAGAACATATGCTTATTGTATATTATATCGCTAATGTGTATAGTATCAGGCTGCGGAGATATTGCGCCGTCATCTAGAACTACAAGTCTGTCGCCAACTGTTGGAGACGTACTTGAAGCAGGAATAGAAGCAGAAGACAGTAAGAATACCACTTCAGAGAAAAACACTTATGAAAGTGAAAACAGTACCTCTTTTCAAGATGCTGCATCAGACAATGCCGCAAGCAATATGGACTCTCAGGATATAGCATCGTCTGATAATTCTGCAAGCGGCAGATCCAGCGGTGTGAATGAAAATGCTCCTTTACCTGAATCGGTGGATGATTCTGCAGTGCTTGGAAATAGCGAAGAAGGCATCGATATAGATCTGACAAATGCCTCAGCTACAGTAGTGTATTCTGAAGTATATGACATGATGTACTTCCCGGAGAACTATGTGGGCAAAACCATAAAGATGGACGGACTATTCACCTATTACTATGATGAAGCCATGGACAAGTACTACTTTGCCTGCATTATTATGGATGCCACAGCATGCTGCTCTCAGGGAATTGAATTCGAGCTTACTGATGATTATGTATATCCTGATGATTATCCTGAGGATGGCGGAGATATCTGCGTAGTGGGTACATTCGACACCTATGAAGAAGACGGCTTTACTTACTGCGTGTTAAGGGATGCAAGGCTTTGCTAGTGTACTGACTCCTTCATACTTAATTAAATTACTTGGCTATGAATTTATCTACATCGTCATAAAATCTTGCCAATGGTTATAGCTGTATTTATGTGTTGTTTTTCCTGAATTCACCAGCGGTGATCCCTTCAAGTCTCTTAAAATTTTTACAAAAATAGCTGGCGGTGCAGAATCCTGTATCTTCAGCTATTTTTTCTATGGAATAGTCGGTAGTTGAAAGCATTTCTTTTGCAGTCTGAAGGCGTTTTCTTGTTATATATTCCATAGGGCGCATATGAAGAGACTTCCGGAAGAGATGACAAAGGTGCTGCTTTGAAACGTTGCTGACACCGCAGAGATCTTCCATGGTGACGTTTTCAAGAAAATGCTGATTGATATAGTCTAATGCTTTGTGAAGAGCAGGACTATAATAATTCCCGGATTCTTTGAGCGTTATCAGACGGTAGAATTCCAAAAGAAATTCATAAAGATATCCGGCACAGCGATAATTGCCCATAATATCGCCCGAGTGAAGTGCTTCGTGCATGGACCTGAAGATGGTCTCAAGCCTGGCTGTCTTAGCTAACTTGTAAACAGCAGGTTCTGTCAACTGAAAATGCTGTAGCAGCGCCGGAAGAGCAGAGCCGCCCGGTACCACCCAGTGGATGTCCCATACATCTTCGTTTGGGTAATATTTGTGAGGTACGTTTTCAGGCAGAAAAATAGCCATGTGCGCAAGTATCCGGTATCGTCTGCCGCCTACTATCAGGGTCCCGCTTCCTTTTGTGCAAAACAATATCTGCGGAGAAGAAAATCCTTCTTCTCTTTCTACATATCCCTGACATTCATGTAAACCCATATTTAAAAGGTATAGTGGAAGTTCTTTTTCAAATCCTATGATAGGGTAATCAAAATATATCAAAATTTCATCCTCATATTCATATTGTTATATTTAAAGAATATTGTTTCATGACATGAAAGTCAATAAATAGTATATTGAGAGCGTATCAGATAATTGAGCATGGCTGCTCAATAAGTGACAATCGGAAAGGCGGTACTATTATGGATCTAAGTAAGATTGCAAAGCCAGGCAGCCCCAAAAGCAAGATGATCTATCATGAAGACATGGACAATCTTCATATTGGGACACTGGACAAGCATTGCTATTTTATACCATTTGAAAAGGGCGAGGATCCCTTTGCTGACAGAGAATCCTCAAAAAGATTTGAATTATTGAACGGAGACTGGAAGTTCAGATACTTTGACAGCGTGATCGATCTTGAGGATGAGTTTGTCGGGCAAGATACGGACAATACAATTCCTGTTCCATCAAACTGGCAGCTTCACGGTTATGACATCCCGCAATATACAAACGTATTATATCCTATCACCTTTGAGCCTCCTTATGTGCCGGATGAAGTTCCTGTGGGTGTATATAGTAAGACCTATGAATACAGCAATGACGGACTTGACCGTATCCTTGTCTTTGAAGGCGTAGACAGCTGTATGTACCTGTATGTAAACAATGACTTTGTAGGCTATTCACAGGTATCTCATTGTACATCAGAATTCGATATCACACATTTCCTAAAAGAAGGTGAAAACCTCATAACCGTTGCAGTACTCAAATGGTGTGACGGTACCTATCTTGAGGATCAGGACAAGATCCGTCTGTCCGGAATATTCAGGGATGTATACGTGCTGAGTCGTCCAAAGAAAAGACTACTTGACTATAGGATCGTTACTGATATAGATACAGGTAAAGGCTCTGCAGAGCTTTCTTTTACCCCTTATGGCAGTGACGCACATATTACTCTCTATGACCCTAAGGGAAACGTCATCCGTGAAGAAGATACCAAGGACTCAGAAGAAACCAGACTTTCAGTAAGAGATGCGAAGTTTTGGTCGGCTGAGTGTCCGGCACTCTATAGCTTAAAGATTGAGTGTAGCGATGAAATTGTCGGAGAATATGTGGGATTTCGTAAGATCTCTATAGATAACGGCGTTGTGAAGGTTAATGATGTACCCGTTAAGTTCAAAGGCGTTAACAGACACGACAGCTATCCGGATACAGGTTATTACTGTACCAACGAGCAGATGCTTAGAGACTTGCAGCTTATGAAGCAGCACAATATAAATGCTGTCAGAACCTCTCATTATCCCGATTCGCCCAAGTTTTATCAGCTTTGTGACAAGCTGGGACTCTATGTGATAGATGAAGGGGATATGGAATCTCATGGCTGCGTGGATGTGTACAATGATTTTAAGTGGTCAGCCAATAATGGTTACAATGGTATAGCGCTTATTGCTTCAGATGATAGATTCAAAAAAGCGATCCTTGATAGAGCTGAAAGCCTTGTGAAGCGTGATGTAAACCGCCCCTGCGTGCTTTTCTGGTCTCTTGGCAATGAAAGCGGATATGGTACCAATATGAAGGCGGCAGGAGAACTGGTCAAAGAACTGGACAGCACTAGACTTCTTCATTATGAGAGCCTCCATCATCTGGATGATACATCCAATGCCGTGCTCGATGTATATTCCCAGATGTATACCTCTCCTGAAGGCATGCAGAAATATCTTGAAAACAAGGAAGAAAAAAGACCTTTCATCCTGTGTGAATACTGTCACGCTATGGGCAACGGCCCTGGAGACCTTGAGGACTATCATGAGGTGTTCTATTCAAATGAGAGATTCTGTGGAGGCTTTATATGGGAATGGTGCGATCATAGTGTGATTCTGGGGACAACACCTGAAGGTAAAATAAAATACGGCTACGGCGGCGACTTTGGAGAACGTCACAACGATGGCAATTTCTGCATGGACGCTTTGGTATATCCTGACAGAACTCCTCATACAGGACTTCTTGAGACCAAGCAGGTATACAGGCCTGTTCGGGTATCAAAGGGTGAAGGCAGGTATGAATTTGAGTTTAAGAGCTTTCTTGAACATGTAAGTCCTTCAGACATATTTAAGTGCCATTATGAAGTAGAATACGATGGTGGCAAAAAAGACGGCAAAGATATTTCTTTTGACCTTAAGCCTCTTGGAAAGTGTCTGATAGAGCTTCCGGAACTTTCCGAGTTTGATGATAAGGATGCTTATGTACGCTTTATATTTAGCTACGCAGAAGATACGGATTACTGTAAGAAAGGCTATGAGGCATGCTTTGACCAGGTAAGGATCGGCGTATCTGATGTTAAAGAAAACAAAACAAAAGCCGAATATACACAGCCGAAAGTCTCTGAAGAACCCCTTAACATCACTGTGGATGTGGGCGATGTCAAGTATATTTTTAGTAAACGTTTTGCGAAGATCATATCCATAACCCGAAGCGGAAAAGGACTTCTTCAAAAACCGCTTGAGTTTAACTTCTTCAGAGCTCCTACTGATAACGACAGCCCTAGAGGAGACTGGTACAGAGCACATCTTAATGACTATATAATCAAAGGGTACAATACGGAAGTGACATCTGCAGATACCAAGGCTTTTATAAAGCAAAAGCAGACCTTTGGCTGGAGCATGTATCAGCCTTTTGCAACTATTGACGTAGTATACACCTTTAGCAGCGAAGGCCTTGATATCCACTGCGACCTTGAAGCTGGCAACAAGCTTCAGTTCCTTCCAAGATTTGGTCTTAGGCTCTTCCTTGACAAAAAATATGACAAGGTTTCCTATTACGGCTATGGACCATATGAAAGCTATATTGACAAGCACCGTGCGGATTATATCGGTAACTTCGAAGCAAAGGTTTCCGATATGCATGAAGACTATATCAAGCCTCAGGAAAACTCTTCTCACTATGGCTGCAGGCATGTGACAGTCACGGACGGAGATGGTAAGGTATCCTTTACACATGAAAATGGCCTTTCCTTTAACGCTTCCGAATATACTCAGGAGGAGCTTGCGGGCAAGCGCCACAACTACGAACTTGAAAGATCGGGATTTACAGTCTTGTGCGTAGATGCCTATATGGCAGGCGTTGGATCAAATTCCTGCGGCCCTATGTTAAAAGAATGCTATAGAGTCCCCCTTCCAAAACTTACGGCGGATTTTCATATGATCATCAGTTGACGTACTGTGCTTTAGTAACTTTTTAGCTAACTGTAACTTCGCACTTGTCAAACATACACCACCCTTTGAGGTAGCACCGATACGGACAGTTTATAATGCATTTTCGTATCATGAATGTGTTATAAATTCAGGGCATGATATCTGAATCTTTATATTCTGGGGTCCGAAACTCGCTTACGCTCAAACATGCGGACCCCAAGAAGAATATAAAGATCCATCTATCAAGCTCCTGAATTGAATAACACATTCAAAAGATACGAAAATGCATTATAAACTGTCCATATCGGAGCTACCTCAAAGGGTGTCGTATGTTTGGCAAGTGCGAAGTTTGAATAAATAATTGATATACATTTTATAGTTATCATTATATCGCATTACAGTGTATAATTAAATTAAATATGATAATACTTTGGCTATCTGAATATATTACTTTTTGAATATATTTAATACTAATAGGAGTGAATAGCTATGAAGAAAGTAAAGATTCTTATTGCTATACTAAGCATTTTTATACTGATCACGGCATGTGGAAAGTCTGAGCCGCAGACCATGACTTTATCCTTAGAATCCAACCCTACAACAGGATATTCATGGACAGCTACCCAGAATCCTGAATTATTCACGATCACAGATGAATATATTGAGAACGAGCATGAAGAAGAGATGACAGGAGTTGGAGGTCAGCAGGTGTTTTTGCTACTCCCAAATGAACCGGGAACTTGTGAGATCACATTTACTTATGCAAGGTCCTGGGAGCAGACTGAAGCTGATACCACCGTATCCTATACAGTTGAGATTGACAAGAACATGCACATCAAAGTGTTATCCTCCAAATTGGCCGGCGGAGACGATATAAACTCAATTCCGCAGATTCCTAAGCCGGTTATAGAGTGATATAGTTAGTAAGATGATCTATAATTTAGAAAATGGAGCCGGATAAGTATATGGATACTATACATTTTTTAGGGGAAGAAGACTTCCGTAGTGCAATGGATCATGAGAATAAAACATGGCGCGATAACTGCGTGACCAAAGGCAGCATCACAAGTTTTGATGGAACCAGACTAAACTATTATATAGCTGATCCTCAAGGCATTACAGAACAAAATAGTGAATATCCCGATCCAACAGTCAGCATCACCATAGTTCACGGCTTGGGAGAGTTTTTTGCCAAGTATTATGAATATGCATGGTACCTTAATCAGGCAGGTTGTAAAGTGTTTTTCTTAGAGCAAAGAGGTCATGGGTATTCTGAAGGTAAGATGTCAGAACCTGATCTTGTCTATATCGATGACTATGCTACCTATGTAGAAGACCTGAATATCTTCACAGACCAGATCGTCATACCGCAAAGTAAGTCCATGCCAAGACTTGTACTTGCTCATTCTATGGGAGGAGCTGTAACTACGCGCTTTCTTGAAATGCATCCGGAAGTATTTCAAGCTGCAATTCTTAGTTCTCCCATGCTCAAGATGAAAGCCGGCAACATCAATAGATTTGTAGAAACTATACTAAGAATATATGTCGCTTTATTTGGGCTTAATAAAAAACTTGCTTTTAACCAAAAGCGCTTTAATCCGGATCCTGTTTTTGAAACAAGCAGTGCAAGATCAAGAGCACGTTTTGACTATCAGCTAAAGTTTAGAAGAGAAGATGAGCACTATCAGACAACAGGAGTGACCTTTGGCTGGGCACTTGCAAGCATTAAAGTGCACAGAGATATCTTCAAAGATATAGACAAGATACGTATACCCATAGACCTGTTTACCGCCGGACAGGATCACCTTATTGACCCTGCCGGCTATGAACTCTTTGCCCAAAAAGTAAATGATCTAAGAATCCACCCCTACGAAAACTCAAGACATGAAATCTTTAATTCAGATAACAATGATAGAGAAAAGTATTTTTCTGAAGTTATTAAAATAATCAATGGCTACAAGTAAATAACTGAAACTTCGCACTTGCCAAACATACGCCACCCTTCGAGGCAACGCCGATGCGGATAGTTTATAATGCATTTTCATATCTTGAAGAGGTTATAATTCAGGGCAAGATATCTGGAGTTTTT
>JAEEGI010003808.1_pt1 | contig 35803 bp, 34 predicted proteins | sample 8958751 | NCBI WGS metagenome assembly JAEEGI01 (sample SAMN16246545, study PRJNA631951) | gut metagenome | biome: gut microbiome; feature: rumen; material: KS-attached | host: Bos | place: Iran: Karaj | collected 2018-10 | reverse complement strand
GTTCGATTATCAGTGTCTTGAGCCCGGCGTAGGGCATTATTTCCTCTTCGATGTCCTTAAGGGGACGGGCGGAGCCGAAATATGCCGTCGCGAAGCATTCCCAGAACTTTCCGGCCAGGGTTTTCGGCATATGGAAAGTCTCTTTGATGAAATCCTCTGCGCTGAGCCTGCAGCAGAGGAATACCATGCCCAGGTCGAACCTGCTGTATCCATAGCAGAAATCTCCCAGGTCTATGAAATAGCGCTTGTCCCCGACGAAAATGGCATTGCTGAACTGAAGGTCTCCGTGGATGGCGGTATCGGTGTCGGGCGCATCGGCTATGAAGCGTCCTATACTGTCCTTTTCCGCCACGGTAAAGAAGGGATTCTCCTCCAGCAGGCGGAGGTATCTTTCCTTCACGCTCTCGAACTGCGTCGTATCCACATGTACTGCGTGGAGGTCAAGGCACATCCGTGCAAATATCCCGGCGTACTCCTGCACCCGCTTAGGATTGTCTGCCGTGGCCCGGGAAAAGGATTTCTTGCCCGGGATGCGGCGGAAACGGATGCCGTAGCGCCCGTCTTCCGTGACCACGTATTCGCCGGGTTCCGGAGTGGGGATGCCGAGGGCGAACACTTTCCTGGCCAGCAGCATCTCGTCCAGCGGCTGGCTTACCTTGCCCGGGAAATAGAGCTTGAGCATCACGGACGGGTCTGTCCTGTGATCGTAGCTCTCGCCGTTGGCGCCGCCACCGGAGAGGACATAGTCGTCGAGGGATATCTTTGATGCTTCGATCATTTTCCGAAAACCTGTTCGATGAGACTTTCAAATTCTGCAAAAGCCGCGGTGCCTTCCAGTTCGCGCATGGAGTCCGCCAGCGCGCGATAGCGCCAGGCGTGCTCGCTGGGATCCTTGGCATGGAACATGTCCCACAGGGCCTCGCCTTGCTCGGCATAATCGCGCGCAATGGCGCGCATATTGGACAATTTGTCGCCGAGGGCGACGATCTTCACGTCGCGGCTCGCGCCCTTCAGGCGGTCGATGCCCTCCTGCTTGCGCGCATGCCAGCTCTCCTCCTCGCTGACTCCTTCATACAGGGAGTCGCTTTCGGAAGCGACCAGGTCCGCGATGCGTTCTCCGAACTCGGCGCGCAGGTCCTCGACGGTCACTTCAGTATCCTCGACCGTATCGTGCAGTGCCGCGGCGGCAAGCAGTTCCTGGTCGGAAGTCATCGAAGCCACGATCGACATCGCTTCCATAGGATGTACTATGTACGGGAAGCCCTTGCCGCGCCGTTCCGTCCCGGCGTGGGCTTTCACCGCAAAGATTATGGCGCGATCGAGAAGTTCGGTATCCAAAGGTTCGTTCGCCATGGCCTATTGATTCATGAAAGGAAGGTTGCGGGCCTGGTCGAGGAGCAGTTCCGCCATCATTTCATTGTTCTCGGAGACTCCGTTGAGTTCGTCAAGCAGGTACTTGATGCCGAGCTTGCCTCCTCCGCTCTTCAGGATGTAAGCGATGCATATGTCCTGCGGACCGAGGGAAGAGGATATGATGTCGAGATCGGTAAGTCCGATCTGGTAGCATGCTATCTGGTATGCGCCTTCCGAATGCTTTTTGATGATTCCCGATACGTCGCCCAGCGTCTTGCAGCCAAGCCCCTTGAATACGGTAAGGTACGGCATCAGCGACACCTCGTGGATCTCCGCCTGGTTGACGGAGGCTATGCGGCGGTTGAGTTGCCCGAAAGGATTAAGGTCCAGGAAAGTCCTGAAGGAGTCGCCGTCCAGTGGCACCTCGTCGAGGTTGCCGGAGGCGACGAGTGACTGCACCTTGCGGCGATAGTCCGTCAGTTCTGAACGTATGATGCTGAACTGCTCGTCGACGAGCTCCAGCATGCCTGCCAGGCGGCCGAGGTTGCGCAGGTATTTGCGGGGAACCTCCACTCCGGACTTGTAGCCGGTGTCGTGGTTCATGTTTGCCCAGGCGTGCTGCAGGACGGTCCTCATCTGCACCTCGAAGCGGTAGCGCGACTCGGGGATGCGGCAGATATAATGCAGGGAAAGGTATCCGAAGCTGTCGATCTCGTGGAGCTTGCGCTTGTCCACGGAATTGTCCCAGTCCACTTCGAACAAACGTTCCAGCGCTGAGGCGACCTTGTCCACGTCGTTGACGTAGAATGTGATGACGCGTATCCCGACGATATCGGTTATGTCGGCGAGGGACGAGTATTTGCTGCCCTTGAGCTCCAGTTTCCCGGCAAGCGACTTCTCCGTCTTCACGCGCGACTCGATGGCCGCGACGACGATGCCGGCCGAGGCCAGGAAGTCGCGGATCCGTGCGCTCAGCTCGTCCGACTTGGCCTGGAAAAAGGACAGGTCGGCGCGGTATTCATCCAGAATGGCTTGCGAGTGGGGGTCCAAAATCATATGTGGCTAGTATTCCTAATTGGCAAATATAATAAAAACAAATGTTATATTTGTATTATCAACACCTCAAGTAACCAAGATGAAACGATTGACCATCATTGCCTCGATGCTGCTCGCAGTCTCCGCAGCATTCGCCCAGCCTCACCGGTCCGAGGCCGCAGTCCGCGCCCTCATGGAAGACCCTTCCCGTGCCGGCAACAACACCAATTCCTATGAGTTCCATGAGATAAGGGATACTAAGCCTCCCAAAGGTTACAAGCCCTTCTATATAAGCCATTACGGCCGCCACGGGTCCCGTTCCAACTGGGGTGGCAAGGCCTATGAGGACCTGATCTCCGTGCTGGAGCAAGGCCAGAGTATGGGCATTCTCACCCCCGGCGGAGACTCCCTGCTGGTCGCCGCCCGCCGCGTCCTCGCTTCGTATGACGGAATGGACGGCCGCCTCTCCCAAAAGGGCGTCCGCGAGCACACCGCCATCGCCGAGCGCATGTTCAAGCGTTATCCCGAAGTCTTCAAGGGAGACAAGAAGGTGCGCGCCTTCGGCAGCACCGTCCAGCGCTGCCTCATCAGCATGAACGCCTTCACCACTTCTCTCGTACGTCAGAATCCCAAGCTGTACTTCTACCTCGATACCGGCGAGAAGTTCATGGACTATCTCGACAATGAGAAAGGCTGGCAGCAGAAGGCCGGCCCCGCCATGCGTCCCGCAATGGAAGCCGTCCGCAGCCTGCCGGATGATACTCTCGGCGTGCTGAGCCGCGTCTTCACCGACGTGCCCAAAGCCCGCACTTTCGTGAAGAGCGCCCGCAGCATGACGGAGAATCTCTGGAACACAGCCATTATTTCGGAGGACTTCGACATCGAGGACAATCTTTTCCGTTTCCTGCCCTTCGATGCGCTCTACAAGCGCTGGACCCAGAACAACATCATGCTCTACACCGGTCACTGCAACTCCGTCGAGGCCGGTAACGCGCGTGTGCCCATGGCCAAGTCCTGTGTCGAAGACATCGTGGCCAAGGCCGACGAGTGCATCGCCACCGGCGCCTACGCTGCGGACCTCCGCTTCGGCCACGACTATCCTCTGATGGCCCTCGTCAGCTACCTCGGCATCGAGGGTGTGGGTGACCGTGTCCCCGCCGACCAGATCTGCGACAAATGGCTCGGTTTCTGGAACATCCCCATGGCCAGCAACCTCCAGATCATCTTCTACCGCAACAAATCCGGCGACGTCCTCGTCAAGTTCCTCTATCAGGAGCAGGAGAAGCTTCTCCGCGGCCTGGAGCCCGACTTCGGTCCTTACTACAAGTGGGACAGGGTCAAGGCCAACCTCGAAGGATACAAGAGATAAGAAGATTTCTTCCGACGCTTTTAAACCTGCGTGAGTGGATGTTGTCTTACATATAAAACTCACGTTATCATGAAAAAGTTGTTGGTTGTTGTTTTAGCTGCGCTTCCTTTCGTCGCTTACGCGCAGATGCCCGGCATGCAGATGCCGAACATGCAGGATCTTCCTGAAGCGACCATAGTTTCCGAGACCGAGAGCATGGTAGCCCAGTACGGCCTCAACGAGGACCAGGCTGCCAAGCTCCTCGATCTCAACAAGCAGTATCTCGGAAAGGTTTCATATCCCGTCATCCTCCCTCCGGAAGCTGAGGAGGCGATGAAGAACGCTTCCGCCAACCGCCCTGCCGGCGGCGCGGGTGGCTTCAACATGGGCAACATGACCCAGGAGGACCGTGACCAGATGATGTCCATGATGAACCAGATGCAGGACATGATGGCCCAGATCGAGGAGAACCAGACCGCATATGAGGATGGTCTCGCCAGCATTCTTGACAAGAAGCAGATGAAGAAGTGGAAGAAGGCCAAGAAGCACTATCAGACCGAGCAGCAGATCCGTATGGAGCGCGAGTTCGGCGCCATGGGCGGTTTCGGCGGCGGTTTCGGTGGCGGAATGCCCGGTGGTGGCGGCTTTGGTGGCGGAATGCCCGGCGGCGGCTTCCCCGGAGGCGGAGGTTTCGGCTTCTAGCATTCAGTTTCAAAGGTTATAAGGTTAAGGGTTATAAAGCGTGGTGCATCCCGGAAACGGGTTGCACCACGTTATTTTGTTGCAAAGGCGGGAAAAAAGGTCTATATTTGTTCTAATATAGTTATTCTAACGATTATGCGAAGAAGATTCAGAGTATGGGCGTTATGTGCCCTGCCGCTCTTCCTTGCCCTGTTGTACAGTTGCACGGGCATGGTACAGGAAGAGCTGGAAGAGACCCACGCCAAATTGGAGGCTCTCCAGAAAGCGGCTGCAGAAGCATCTAAGCAACTGGAAGACCTGACCGTCATTGTCAAGTTGCTGGAGAACAGCGACGACCACACCATCGACCCCGCCTCCCTCAAGGTGACGGAGGACGGTTATGAAGTGTCGTTCAAGGACGGAGAGACCATCGTCATACCTTTCGGTAAGGACGGCAAGGACGGACGTACGCTCATCCCGGTTGGTGTAATGCAGGACGAAGACAGTCTTTACTACTGGCAGGTTGACGGCGAATGGCTGCTGGACGACGAAGGAAACAAGATGCGTGCAGGCGCCACCGACGGCGCCGACGGCGCTGACGGTGCCGACGGAGTCATGCCGCAGATCGTGGTCGAGAACGGATCCTGGTGGATCGTCTTCGAGGGGCAGGAGCCCGTCGAGATCGCCAAATGCGAGGATATCGACGGTGTCGGAGTCTTCTCGGACATCGACGTTACCGATCCGGAAAGGCTCATCCTCACCTTGCTGAACGGGACCAAGCTGGAGATTCCGTATTATTTCGCCATCAAAGTCTCCTTCAGCGGCGCTGCCAAGGATACGGTCCTTATCGGCGCCGGAGAGTTGCTTCCCATCCCTTATGAGGTCTTGGTGGAAGGCGCCGGATCCGAGCCCGTCGTGGTCACCTCGGGTACCGACGGAGTCTATTTCTCCAGGATCGTGGAGGGAGAGCAGCCTGGAAAGGGAATGGTCCTGGTACAGGCACCGGCAGTATTCTCCGAAGGCTATATCTTCCTCACTGCCTATTGCGGCGGCTGCTCCGCCGTCAAGATGATCTCGTTTGAGGGCAGGGAGGTCACACCAGCTGCGGAGACCGCCACGGTCAGGCTCGCCAGCGGGGCCGACACCGTCAAGGTGGCCTATACGGCCAACTTCGACTATGTCGTCTCCTCCGACACCACCTGGCTGAAGGTCGTTCCCAATCCCGCCGACAGCACCCTGGCTTTCATTTCGAAGCCCAACGAATCCGATACGGTTAGGACCGGCACCGTCACGGTTTCCCCGAAGGACAACCCTGATTATGTCTGCACGACCTTCTCGGTGATGCAGGCGACGGAAACTGGAAATAGCATATCATACGAACAGGAACTTCCGGATGGTTTCTCGTTCGAGAAAATTGCGGATGACAGAATGGTTCTTAACGCTCCGGCAGAAGGTGGAGAGGCTGTAATTTGGATAAACACCAGCAGGGCCGTTGAAAAGAAGAGCCCCGACCTTGAATGGTTCAAGACGGAATTTGTTCCAGGAGACTTCTATAACAAGTTAACCGTCACGGTAGAGCCCAATGAGTCTGAGACGAGTCGTATTACCGAATACAATCAGGATGAAGGTAAGGACGATAGGATTACGATTTCTGTAGGTTCATTTATGATCGCTATTACCGTAAATCAAGCAGGCAAAGCCGCAGATACCACAGGAGAATAATCATCAACCAGGAAAATACAACGAATATGAAAAGATATATTTTAGCAGGAATAATGGCGGCCGCCCTTCTGACGAGCGGCTGCGGAAAGTTCGTCCGTGACGAACTCATCACCATGCAGAACGAGATGGATCAGCTGTACGACCAGATCAAGCTGATGAACGATGGTCTGTCCAGCCTCCAGGAGATTGTCCGCCAGATGGCCGCGGAAGGCTACATCATCAAGCACGAGGCATTTGAGGAGGAGGGGCGCGAAGGCTACAAGCTCTATTTCCGCAGCATCGATGCCCAAGGGAATGTTAATGACAGCGAAGCCATCGTCCTTTTCAGCGGTGTGGACGGCAAGGACGGCAAGGATGCCGAGCCGTTCCTGATGAGCGCAATGAGGGACGAGACGGACGGACGCTGGTACTGGTTTGACGTCCAGGCGGATACCTGGATGTACGCCCTGGACGGCAGCCGCATCCTCGTGGACGGCAAGGATGGAGAAGACGGAGAGGATGGCAAGACTCCTACATTGGATATCGAGGACGGTTATTGGATCATCTCCTGGGACGGAGGCGAGACTTGGGAAGATACGGAATGGAGAGCCAAGGGAGACAATGCCAAGGAGATTTTCTCCGGCGCCGAGATTTTCGACGACCACATCGACCTCACTCTGGCTGCCGATAGCACGGTCATCTCGCTGGCCCGCTATCTGCCTGTCGATGTCACCCTTGCAGTGAACGGCGCCGCCATCGAAGGCCCCGTCGCGATAGCTCCCGGCGACACTGTCGCCATCGCATACACCATCACTGGTACCGCTGCGGCTCAGTCGATGCTGGTCGCCGGTACAGACGGCCGTTTCAAGACAGCCATTAGCAATACCTCGGCTACCGAGGGCGTAGTGTATGTCATATGTCCGGAGGTGTTCCCCGAGGGAGGATATATCTACATCACCGTCAACGACGGTAACGGCCGTTCGGTCGTGCGCGTCATCAATTTCACGAAGCGTGAGAGCGAGGCTTCCGGTGAAGGTTCTGGTGAAGGCAACACTTCCGGCGAAGGAGGAAAGGAGGGCGAATGATGAAAAGGTTGTTTCTCATAGGAGTCCTTGGGACGCTCCTGTCCTTGACCTGTTCCGCCCAGATCTGGACGGTTCAGACCAATGTCCTGGACTGGGCGGCCCTTGGTACGGTCAACGCCGAGGTCGGCTTGTCCGTGTCCCAGCATTTCTCCATCGTGGCCGGAGGGCGTTACAATCCCTGGGAGTTCACCTCCCACAACCCCGACGCCATCATCCGCAACCAGCAGAAGACCGCTTACCTGGGCTTCCGCTACTGGCCCTGGTACGTCAACTCCGGGTTCTGGCTTTCTGCCAAGGCCCAGTACATGCATTCCTTCTCCAATACCGGCCTCTGGAGAGCTGCGCTGAAGGAGGGCGGTAACGGCTTCGGCGGAGCGCTTTCCGCGGGCTACACCTTCATGCTCTCCAAACACTTCAACCTTGAAGTCGGTGCGGGAGCGTGGGCCGGAGTCTTCAAGGATTACGGCTTCTACAGCAGCCCCAACAAGCTGTTCACGCGTGAGGAAGGGCGCAAGAAGTTCATCTATCCCGACCAGGTATCACTCAGCTTTGTTTACGTTTTCTAGATGAGATCCAAGATAGTTATAATAATCTGTCTGGCGGCCGTTGCCCTGACCTACTCCTGCGCTTCGCAGCGTAAGCTCGCCGCCATCAAGACAGGAGATCCCGCGGCTTCCCTCGTCCTAGGCAAGGAAGTCTATGTCCCTGAAGTGAAGCAGGTGGAGACTATGCGCGACACCTTGAGGATCGTGGATGACGAAGGCCGCGAACTTATGATCATGAAGGCCATCCGCGATGAGGAGACCGGAGATATGGTGGCTACCGAGACTTTGGATGCCGCCATGGTCACCGCACGTTTCCGCAACATCGCCGAGCGTCACGGCAAGGTCGACCTTGCCTTCCAGATCATCGTCCCCGCCGCGATGCAGGACAGCAAATGGCAGCTTCGCTTCTATCCCGACATGTATATGCTGGGCGACGTCGAGCGGCTGGAGCCGGTGATCATCACCGGCAACTCCTACCGCAAGGCGCAGCTCAGGGGATACCAGCAGTATGCGCGTTTCCTTTCCCGTATCGTCGAGGACACTACCCGGTTCGTGAACATGAGGGCGCTGGAGATCTTCCTGCGCCGCAACATCCCTCAGTTGTACGCTTTCAAGACGGACAGCACGTTCGTGTCCGACGAGCAGTTCTACACGATGTACGGAGTCTCCGAACGCGAGGCCATCGAGCATTACACCAACCAGATCGCCCGCAGCATGAACGAGCGCCGCAAGGAAAGGATGGACGAGATGTATGAGAAGTATGTCAAGGTCCCCATCGTGACCGAAGGCATCCGCCTGGACACCGTCATGGTGGACAAGAAGGGCGACTTCATCTACAACTACATCCAGACAATCGCCACCAGACCACGTTTGCGCAAGGTCGATATCGTGCTGTCCGGTGACATCTACGAGTCCGACAGGAAGCTGTACGAGATTCCCGAAAGTGATCCTCTGACCTTCTACATCAGTTCCGTTTCCGGCCTGACGGACCAGACGGAACGCTACCTGACCAAGGTTATCGAGCGTCACGCCGACGCCAACACCACGAGCAACATCGACTTCAAGGTGGGCAAGAGCAACATCGACCTCGAGCTCGGCAACAACCGCCGGGAGCTTGGCCGTATCCGCAGGACACTGGCCGCCTTGCTGCAGAACGACACATATCTGCTCGACTCCATCATAGTCACGGCTTCGGCATCTCCCGAGGGCCGCGAAAACCTCAACTGGAGGCTTTCCAGAGCCCGCAGCGAGTCCATCTCGCACTATCTCGACGAGCAGATCCGCGTGCTGCAGGATTCGCTCGACCGCAATGTCCGCTACGACGAAGCCGGACGCCGCGTCCGTCAGGAACACGTCCGCATCCCGTTCGTCAGCCGCTATCGCGGAGAGAACTGGGACCGCCTGGACATCCTCGTGGACCAGGACGACTACCTGACTGAAGGTGACAAGTCCCGCTACGACCTCCTGCGCCGCGTTCCCAACCTTGACGACAGGGAGGCGCTTATGGGTCGCGAGAGGTTCTACCCGTACATCCGCAACGACCTCTATCCGAAGTTGAGGAGCGTCGCGTTCGACTTCCATATGCATCGCAAGGATATGGTCAAGGACACCATCCATACCACCGTCCTCGATTCTACCTATATGCGCGGAGTGAATGCTCTCCTGAATATGGATTACGATGCCGCGTTGGCTCTGTTGAGACCTTACGAGGACTTCAACACTGCTATCGCCTATATGGGCCTGGACCGCGACTGGAGCGCTATGGAGATCCTCTCCAAGATGTATCCTTCAGCACCGGTGAACTACCTGATGGCCATCCTCAACGCCAGGATGGGCAATGAGGAAGAGGCGGTTGCCCGTTACCTCCGGGCCTGCAGCCAGGAGCCAGCGTACGTGCACAGAGGCAATCTTGACCCGGAGATTTCATATCTGATCAAGACATATAATCTGTCTCAAGAATGATAGCCAATATCCTGACGCTGCTGCTGTCGGCGATACTCATTCCCGGTCAGCCGTCCGTATCGTGGTCTTCCGCGGTCAACCATACGGAAGGGGACAGGTATCAGCTGGTGGTGACCGGCAAGGTCGCCGACGGATACTATGTCCATCCGATGAAGGACGAGTATGTGGGTACTTCGCTGGAGGTGGTTTCCACGGACCAGGTGTTCCTGGCGGGGGCGCCCGTCGAGGAATACGAACCCGCGGACTACAAGGGCGAGGAAGTCGTGATGGGGACCTATGTCATCCGCCAGGACCTTCAGATCACGGGCGACGGGCCCGTATCCGTTGAAGGGACGGTGACTTGGAGTGCCTGCAACGGCGACATGTGCGGAATGCCGGAGGACTATGAGTTCTCCCTGCCGGTCAATGTCTCTTCGAACCGCAAGGCCGAAGGAGGGCTTTGGGCTCTGATCCTGGAAGCCATACTGTGGGGACTGCTGATGCTCCTTACTCCGTGCGTCTTCCCGATGGTGCCTATGACGGTGTCCTTCTTCCTGAAGCAGAGCGGCTCTCCGGCCAAGGGGCGTTTCAACGCCCTTATGTACGGGCTTTTCATCGTTCTGCTTTACACTGTTCCGATATGCCTGATCATCGGCCTCACCTGGGCCGTAGGCGGTTCGGCAGTGACGGCCGACATCTTCAACTGGCTTTCGACGCACTGGCTTCCAAACATCCTTTTCTTCATCATTTTCATGGTCTTCGCGGCGTCCTTCTTCGGGGCGTTCGAGATTACTCTCCCTTCCAAGTGGACCAACAAGGCCGATGAGAAGAGCGACAGGGGAGGACTGCTGGGAGTTTTCTTCCTGGCTCTTACCCTTGTGCTGGTCAGCTTCAGCTGTACCGGCCCTATCGTAGGTACTGTCCTCATCAAGAGCACCAGAGGAGAATTCTGGACTCCGATGGTCACTATGCTGGCCTTCAGCATCGCATTTGCTTTGCCTTTTGCCTTGCTGGCGTTCTTCCCTTCGGTTCTCAAGAAGCTTCCCAAAAGCGGAGGCTGGCTGAACAGCGTCAAGGTGGTCCTGGGCTTCATAGAGATCGCCCTCGGCCTCAAGTTCCTTTCCGTGGCGGACCAGACTTATCACTGGCACATCCTTGACAGGGAGGTTTACCTCGCGATCTGGATAGTTTGCTTCGCTCTTCTGGGCTTCTACCTGCTGGGCAAGATTCGTTTCAAGCACGATACTCCGCTCGAGTATATCAGCGTGGGTCGTCTCGTGCTGATCATAATTGATTTCGCTTTCGTGGTGTACCTGATTCCCGGTATGTGGGGAGCTCCGCTAAAGGCGCTGAGCGGCTATATGCCGCCTATGGAGACGCAGGACTTCGTGCTGCGTCCCGGCGCGGCGACGCCGGCGCCGGCCACCGTGGACCTGACTGGCACGGAAGTATCCCTGGTCCATGGTCTCACCGGCTACAGCAGCCTCGACGCCGGCATAGCCGCCGCTGCCGCGACCGGCAAGAAGGTCTTCGTGGACATCACCGGTCACGGCTGCGTGAACTGCCGGGAGATGGAGGCGCGCGTTTGGAGCGCCCCTGAAGTCCTGAAGCGCCTCAAGGAAGACTATGTGATAGTGTCCCTGTACGTCGATGACAAGACCAAGCTCCCCGAGAGCAAATGGGTCACGACGGATGACGGCAAGGTCTTGAAAGACGTTGGGCGTGTGAACTCCCGCATCGTCCTTGACCGTTTCGGCGTCAATTCCCAGCCCAATTACTTTATCCTTGACGGCGAGGGCAACATCCTCGCCGGCCCCCGCGGATACAATCTAGACATAGACGGATTCGTCAAATTCCTCGACATATGACAACTCGCCAGAAGGAGATCATAGATCTCATCCGTTCGGAAGTCAAGCCTGCCCTAGGATGCACGGAGCCCATCGCCGTGGCCCTTGCCGTGGCCAAGGCCGTAGAAATCATATCCGAGAACTGTCCCGGCACCTGCCGGGAGGGCTGGCGCCGGAGTGCCGACTTCAAGATAGATGTCGAAGTGAGCTCCAATATCCTCAAGAACGGTATGGGAGTGGGCATTCCCGGAACGGGTATGGTGGGTATTCCCATCGCTGCCGCCCTCGGGGCCGTCTGCGGCAAGTCCGCCTTGGGTCTTGAGGTCCTGAAGGACCTCTCTCCCGAGGACGTCAGCCGCGCCAAGGAACTCGCGGACACCAAGGCGGTCCGTGTTTCCGTCGCCGAGACGGAGCATCTGCTCTATGTCAAGGCGACGGTCTCCCTTGAAGGGGCCAGCGCCAGCGCCGAGGTCGATCCTCACGCCTATGCGGTCATTGAGGACGACCACGACCGCATAGTGGAGACGAGCTTTGCCGACAAGATCCTTATGAGTTCCGAGTCCGCCGCCGCCGGCGTGGACATAGGCAGGAAGGATTACGGGCTTACGGTTAAGGAGATCTACGAATTCGCCCTTGAGATGCCTTTCGAGGACATCTCTTTCATCCTCGAGGACCGTACTCTGAATCTTGCCCTTGCCCATGAGGGCCTGTCGGGAGACTATGGCCTAAAGGTTGGCAAGGCCATACGCGAGAACCAGCAAGAGGTGTTCGGGGACGATTTCCTGAGCTTTGCGATGGGAATGACCGCCGCCGCGTCCGACGCTCGAATGGCTGGCTGCACTCTACCCGCGATGTCCAACAGCGGCAGCGGCAACCAAGGCATCACTGTCAGCATGCCCGTCATCGCGTACGCCCTAAAGTATAATGTGGATGACGAACGCCTGGCCAGGGCCCTTATCCTCAGCAACCTCGTAGCCATCCATATCAAGAGCTTCCTCGGAAAGTTGTCCGCCCTTTGCGGCTGCGTGGTGGCTTCGACAGGTTCTGCCTGCGGAATAGTCTATCTGGAGGGCGGCGGCCTCAAGGAAGTGTCCTCCGCCATACAGAACATGGCCGGCAACATCACCGGCATGGTCTGTGACGGCGCGAAGGTTGGCTGCGCCATGAAGGTCGCCTCCGGCGTCTCCTGCGCGGTCCAGTCGGCCGTCCTCGCCCTCAGGGGTACTTGCATTCCCTCCACCGACGGCATCATCGAGGACGATGTTGAGAAGACGATACGCAATATCGGGACCATCGGCTCGGCAGGTATGAAGACCACCGACCGGATGATCCTGGACATCATGCTCTGTAAATAGCCCGTGAAAAAGTTCGAGATCATCCGTCCCGCCTCCGCAGAGTCGTTTCCCTGTGCACTATTCTCTTTGTTTTCCAGATTGGAAAAGTTCTTCAGCGACGAAGCCGCTGAAGGCCGTAAGCCCGTTTTCATCCGCTTCTTCCTGAGCGATGCTCAGAATCAGGCGGCGGCGCTGAAGACGGAGCTGGACGCGCGGCTCGGGACTTCGTCCCTGAGCGCCGCGCCGGCCGTCTCCGTCGTGGAGCAGCCGCCGCTCGACGGCAGCCGCATCGCGGCTCTGGTGCAGACGTCCTCGGAGAGGCAGACGTCTCTCTTCCATAGCCTGCGCCTCTCGGAGGAAGAGGCGGCCGGGCGGGACTCCTATGCCCAGGCCAGGTTGCTTTTCAGCAAATACCTGGACATCATCCGCCCGCTCGGGCTCGAACTCAAGACTCACTGCGTGAGGACATGGATCTACGTCCGTGACATCGATTCCAACTATGCAGGACTTGTAAAGGCACGCAACGACGTATTCGAAGAGGAAGGCCTCAGCTGCGACACGCACTATATCGCCTCCACCGGCATCGGGGGAGCGACGGAAGGGCGCAACGCAGTCGTTGCCATAGACTTCCTTACCCGTCCCGACATCCTGGAGGCGGACAAGACTTATCTAAAAGCGCCGTCGCACCTCAGCCCCACCCACGATTATGGAGTGGCTTTCGAGAGGGGAGTGCGCCTTTCGGACGGTCAGATATTCATCAGCGGTACGGCGAGCATCGACAGCCGCGGTCGCGTCCTTCACGAGGGCGACGTGGTCGCCCAGACGGACCGTCTGCTGGAGAATATCGCCGAGCTGCTCCGCGAGGGCGGCTCCACCCTCGACCAGGTGCCTTATTTCGTCATCTACCTGCGGGATATTTCCGACTATCCCGTCATCGATTCCTATATGCAGGCACGCTTTCCAACCGTGCCCCGAATCATCCTCGAGGCACGAGTCTGCCGCCCGACCTGGCTGGTCGAGATGGAGTGTGAGCTATAGGCGGTAAAGCCTTATTTCTTGAAAGCCTTCTTGAGAAGGTTCCAGACCCACAAGAGAACGACGGCGCCGATGAGTGCGCTGACGATCTGGCCGTACCACTGTGACCAGAAGGATCCGCCTGCGCCGATGAGGCCGAGCAGCCAGCCGCCGACCACGCCGCCGAGCAGACCGATGATGATGTCCCAGATGAGACCGCCCTTGTCCTTGATCACGAAGAAACCGGCGAGCCAGCCGGCGATGGCTCCGAAGAGCAGGGTAAGAAGAATGTTCATTGTTTGAATTGGTTATATAGTTCAGTACAAATATAATAAAAGATTACAATTCCCTGCTATTGACCCAGCCGGAAATTGCCGACAGTGCCGAAGGTCAGCGAGAGATTGTCGAAAGTGCTCACGCACTCATCGTCTCCCGGTGCCTGGCTGCTGATGCCGAGATAGACTTTCTCCGGATAATTGTTCCGGTATGTGCGGATGAGAGTCCACTTCTCTCCGTCGATGGAGAAATAGAAGGCCATGGTCGTTGCATCGGATGAGATCTTGTACCAAAGGGACGGACTGTCGTTGATGGTGTCGTGGTTGTTGTCATCCGAAGTCTCCATTGTCCTTACGGAAACGACTTTGTGATTGCCGAACATGTCCTGTTCGAATGCGAACTTCTGCCAAAGGACCGGACTGGAGAAGACGTAGAGCGCAGCGGCATTGAACCTTCCCTTTTCGGTGAAGCCGGGGGTCAAGTGGCCTTTGAATGTGAATGGCCTGGTGTTGTCGATCTCAGTCAAGAGGATAGGAGCATTGTCCAACACCCTTCCGGCGGGGGCGCGGAAATAGTCCGTATGGGGCTCCGCCGAGAATGTGATTACTCCGTTTGTTTCCGAAACAAGTTTCTCCGCTCCATTGATCGAGCCGGTAAATTCGATGCCGTTCAATGTGACGCTGCATTTCTCCGGTGCGAAGACCGGTTCATCCTTTTGTGTGGAAGCGATTGCCGCCAGGGCTGCCGTGGCCAAAACTAGAAGTTTTCCTGTCATGATATAGAATATTGGTTATTAGTGATTTATCCCATCAATACGTCCAAAGCCATCATCAAGGCGAATCCCAGGGCGAAACCGATGGTACCGATGTTGGAATGTGCTCCCTCGGAGGTTTCGGGGATGAGTTCTTCGATGACGACATATAGCATTGCTCCAGCTGCGAATGAGAGGAGATAAGGCATCAGAGGCGTCACAGCCGATGCGAGCAAGAGTACCAGCGCTCCGCCTATCGGCTCGACGATTCCGCTCAGGCTGCCGATTCCGAAGGCGCGCCACCTGCTGTTCCCAGCGGCGCGGAGGGGCATGGAGATGATGGCGCCTTCAGGGATGTTCTGGATGGCTATACCGAGAGAGAGTGCCAGCGCCGCGGCCATCGAGAATCCGGAGTTCATCGCTCCGGCGATGGCCACGCCGACTGCCATTCCTTCCGGGAAGTTGTGGATGGTCACGGCCAGGGCCAGCTTGGCTGTCCTGGAAAGCCGGCTCTTTGGGCCTTCGGCCTGGCCGGACGCATGGATATGCGGCGTCACATAGTCGATCAGCAGTAGGAAAGCGAAGCCTCCCAGCAGACCCGTTATGGCCGGCCATACATTCCCGGAACTCATATCCATTGAAGGTATGAGAAGCGACCACACGGAGGCGGCGACCATCACTCCCGACGCGAATCCCAGCAGAGCCTTCTGGACCGGCGTCGGGATTTCCTTCCTCATAAAGAACACGAATGCCGATCCCAGGGCCGTCCCCAGGAACGGGATCATCAGTGCGGTAACTATGGCTTGGATATTCATACTATACAAAGATACCCTTTTTTCCGGCTCAGTCAAAGGGGGATTTGAAAATGAAAGGATTTAATAGTATCTTTATGACATACTTAGAACAATGAGACGGAACTATGAATGAAAAGATGCAGGCCATTATCGATACGAAGGTCGATAATGGCACGGTAGCCATGTGGTGGCTGGGTCAGATGGGACTTATAATAAAGTCCCCCAACACGATGATAGTCATCGACTATTTTGCCGTACCGTTCCAGACAAGACAGGTCGCGCCGCCTGTTCCTGCCGAGGAGATGGAAGGAGTCGATGCTTTTCTGGGATCGCATAACCACATCGACCATATCGACCATCCTTCCTGGAGGATTTGGGCGAAAACAAATCCGGATGCCAAGTTCGTTTTTCCGAGGGCTCATGCGAGGGCTGTTTCAAACGATGGAGTTGCGGAGCAAAATGCAATAGGATTGAATGCCGGGGAGTCCGTTCGGATAGGCGATATGACCATCCATGCCATAGCTGCGTCACACGAGTTCCTTGACCAGGACAAGGAGACGGGTCTTTTTCCGCATCTTCAGTATATCATCGAATGCAATGGCATAAGGATACACCACGCGGGCGATACGGTCCGATATGAGGGGATGATGCCCGCTATAAAAGCATTGGGCCCTATCAATGCCGAGCTCATCCCCATCAACGGCAGGGATGCAAGGCGCCTCCGTCGCAATTGCATCGGAAACATGACTTATCAGGAGGCGGCCGACCTTGCGGGTGACGTCCAGCCCGGAATTGTCATTCCGGGGCACTGGGATATGTTTGCGGACAATAGTGCAGACCCCGGCCTCTTCAAAGATTACATCGAGGTAAAATACAAGGACAGGCTGGCCTGCAAGATTCCCAAAGTGATGGAAAAGATAGTCGTCAAGGCATAGGGAGAGAGGACGGTCATATTACTTCGTGATCTCCAACCTTAAAACCCGCATGGGGCTTTCTGAGCCAGCCAGGTTTTCGTCGATGCAAGTCTCGCCGGTAGGGACGAACCCGCATTTCTCCATGACCCGGCCGCTGGCCGGGTTGTCGATGAAGTGGCTGCCGATCAGCGATTTGATATCCGTGGCTTTCTTTATATGGTCGAGCATTAATTCCAGAGCCTCAGTGCAGATGCCTCTGTTCCAATATGGCCGGCCAACCCAGTAACCAACAAGGGGTTCATCCTCCCTCGAGGGCAGAAGGTTGTCATCTGAGGACATATAGCCCATTGCTCCTAGGGGTTCGCCAGTCTCTTTAAGCTCGATAGCCCAAGTCGTGTCACTATGGAAGACCGTCCGGATGATTTCAAGACTTTCCTCAATGGACTTGTGCGGGGCCCAGCCTGCGCGGGGCCCGACTTCCGGATCTGATGCGTACTTGTAAAGGGCCGCTGCATCACTTTCCCGCCATGGACGGAGTAAGATACGATTCGTTTCAAGTATCACTCCGTCATATCCCAATTGCCCTGGAAGACGGAGCTTCTCCTTCTTCGGGAATGTCGTCTCATAGGCCTCGAAGGCATCAGGGTTCTCATCTGCGACGAAATAGCCCTTTGGCGGGCAATATGTGGCCTCATCTATTCCATTGGCGTCAAACCAGCCGGGAATAAGTTCCTGGGCAAGGAAGAACGGGACCTCCTCATCCTTCGGAAAATCGTGATAATGGATATTGAATCTGCTTGCCAGGCCGAAACCGGCATGGCGGTAAAAGTCGATATTCCCTTCCATGCACAGGAATCCGACACTTGCTTCGCGGGCCTTTTCCAGCGCATATCGGAGCAGTCTCAGCCCATATCCTTTCCGCTTATAGTCCGGATGGATGCTGATGGGACCAAACGTCCAGGACGGTTTCCTGGTTCCATCGTTCAAAACCAATTCGGCCTTTGAGAACATGACGTGGCCGATAATGCGGCCGTCCTCCTCCATCACGAAGTCCAACTCCGGGATGAAATCGGGATTGTCCCGGTAACAGTGCAACACATAGTGTTCCGTACATCCGGGCCGGTACACGTTCCAAAACGCTTCGCGGGTCAGGTTTTCTACCTCGCGGTAATCTTCAGGAGTCTCAAGTCTGATATTCATCTTTGCATCGTGCTAAGATCCGATTTGCCGGTATGAAGATAGGAATATTTCTGCGTGTCTCCAAAACTGACTCTGTCACTTCATTTGCATGATGGCTTGCTTTGGAATAAAAGCGTTTTGCCGAAAAATGAGTAAATTTGAGCCATGGAATACCTGTCAAAGCAACGATACGACGAGATTGCTGCCGAGTTGAAGCATCTTATAGACGAGGTCTATCCCAAAGTGAAGGACGACCTCGCGGAGGCTCGCGCCCAAGGGGACCTGAGCGAGAATGCGGGATACCGTGAAGCGCGACGGATCCAAGCGAAAACCATCAGCCGTATCCGTTTCCTGCAGAAGGTTCTGGAGCATTCACGCGTGATCAACCCGGACGTCCTTCCCAAAGACAGGGTTTCTCTTCTGAGCCTTGTGGAATTCACGAATCTCTCGACAAATACCCGCATGAAATTCAAGATAGTCAGCCCCCACGAGATGGATCTCGAGGCAGGCAAGATTTCGCTGAAATCCCCGATCGGTGCCGCCTTGATGGGCAAGAAGGTCGGCGAAATCGCCGAGGCGCAGGTTCCTTCCGGGACCCTGCGCCTGAGAATCGAAAGCATTACTCTCGATCGCTGATCAACGAGTGAAGCCTGAAAGAGAAATACCCTTTGCCATCCAGATATGCGAGAGCATCATCCAATAGCGCGACCTTTAGGTCTTCCCCTAAATCCGAATGGAAGAGGATGTCGATGAATGTCTCCAGGCCGTGGTCAGAAATCTTCTCGGTTTCCACAAGATACCAGACAGGATTCTCCTGCTCAAGCAAGGCATCCAAATCGATCGGGCAGGCCGCTTTGTCAAATTCATCCTTCACGTCGGTCAGGCTATAATCCGGTGTGTCGCCATCCAATAGGCCCAGTTTCCGGGCGATCATCAGCAGCATCTCGCCCAGGCGGTCAATCTCTCTTAGGATAAAGTCTTCCATCTTATTCGTCTTTCATTTTGAGGCGCGCGATGACATCATCGCAGGCATTTAACAGGCGCTTGGCGGAGAAATACTCCAAGGCCAATGTCCCGACACATACAAGGGCAATAAGGATGCCTCTTCTCCACATCAGTTCGGCGCTGATATTTATCGAGGTCATAAAGATCACGGCACCAACGACGAATGCGAAGAAATAGACGCAGATCCCGGTCTCCAGGATGACATACCTTTTTTTGAACTTGCGCAGGGTTTCAGTAGTTGACAGGATGTCTCCATTGTAGATTTCTTCCTCCCGTACACCGTTATAGGCCCAGTATACACCGGGGATGAAAATGACGCTGAAGATGATCAGGGAGAGTGTAAGCCACCAGGCCATACCTTGTACGTAGCTCAAGATGACTGCTAGTATGCAGCACGCGATTCCAAGCGGAAGCATTTTTTTCGAAAGGAAAAGCCTGCGCACATCCTTTTTCATTGCATGCTGTATCAGCTGCTCGTTTATGATCTGTTGTTTGTCGAACCGTTCCTTCAACGCGGCATAATCCTGTCGCATCTGTTCCAATTCCTGATTGATATCGAATTCTTCCTTGTTCATGGCACGAGTGATTAGAGGTGGGACTTTTTGAGTTCTTCCTTGATTCGATGCAAGTGGAAGGAAACGTTCTTCACCGAGATGCCGATGATGGCGCCGATCTCCTCGTAGCTCAGGCCTTCGAGCCAAAGGAGAATGATGGCGCGGTCCACCAGGCCCAATTGATTGATACGGGCATACAGGCGCTTGGTCTGCAGTGCCCGGTCGTCCGTATCTTCAAAAGGGTCGATGTCCACGCTCAAGGGGACCCGCTCTCCGCCCCTGCGCCGTTTCTTGTCGGCATTGAGGCAGCAGTTGAGTGAGACACGGTAGATCCAGGTCCGGACATCGGATTCTGCACGGAATGAATCGTAACCCTTCCAGAGCCTGATCAGAATCTCCTGGAAGAGATCGTCGATCTCGTCCGTGTCCTTCGAGAACATATAGCACACCGAGTAAATGGTGCTCTTATGTTCCCGGACCAATTGGGTGAATACTTGTTCCTTATTGTCCATTTTCAATCGAATCAACACCCGTTAGACAGCATAGTTTGCGAAAAACTATAGAAAATCTGCAAGTATTGTCCTAAAATAGATTGATGGTCCCGGCATCGCTTTCGATGCCAAGGGCCGGGACGGACTCCACCATTCTTGTGGAGCCGCTTGATTTATCGACATAAAAATAGACCAGGGCACCGGTATAGCTGCGAAATACCACCTGATACGTAGAATCAGTCTCTTCCCCCATCTCTATACCCATGATGGAGGGATTGTCTTCAGCGATACTCCAGTCATACTCGCTATGACAATAGTTGCTTACCGCTTGGTAAGCCTCTTCTGCCGTAATCATACTCTTCCGGGCATCAGACCTGCAAGAGCACAAAAGCAGGGCGGACAAAATCAACGAAAAGAATATATGTTTCAATGCCATCCTTAAGATGAAATGGAGTTTCTACATTTTTATCTAACTCTCAAAGGTAATCATTATTTTCAGGACATAGCAGTACTTGAAAGAATCTTTCGGTCGGTCGGCAAACATCTTTATTGCCTTCGGTGTTGACTATAACTTAGGCTTCCGGACAATGCGGATGATCAGCGATATGATATAGACAATAATGCCATAGGCGGCGGGGATGAGGCCAAGTGGAACTGCTCCCCAAATGATGTACGAATCCACGTCAGGTGCATTTTCGACTATGGCGTTGGCCATGGCCATAAATTCGCATACAGTCCAAAGCCATCCGGTGGCAAGTGCTATAAGACCGGTTTCTTTCACCCAGGCCGGAGCTTTCCAGGCAACAAAGAACAAGGCTATCAGAAGCAGGGTAATAATTCCGATTCCGAATGGATCGGAAGAGAAGACAAGATGGAAAAGATTAGATGCAAGAGGTAACATGACGGTTCTTTTTTTGAGTTGGACAATAGGGTTCGGAATTCCTTGATGCAAAGGTAAGCACGATGGTCACAGAAATGCAAAGTAGAATCCGAACAGATTGGTGTCGAATCCCCAAACATTGCCCCCGTCAGTTGTTTATAGCTATGATTTCGGCGGAAGAATGCGTATTTTTGTCCTTGGAATGAAGAGAGGAATCATCATAGTCGCATACTGGCTGGCCGCTATTTTTTTGACGGCGAGCATTCTCATGAATCTTGACTATGATATGGGACACGCTGCAATTATGAGCCTGTCATTCCTCCCCGCTGCCATGGCACTGTCCTTTTTCTTGCCCAAAGTAGAGAAGACACAGGACAGGAAAGAGCGGGTACTCAATACCATCTTTATAATCCTGGGGGTGATGACGATGACATTCTTCTTCATTTACCTATGGCAGTTGCTCTTTGCTTTTGTCATCGACCGGGCCAGTGACACCAGGTGGGATATGCCATCCATGCTTTGGAATCCTGTCTTTGTGGCAGGCATTCTCGCCCTGCTCGCATACGGGCATTTCCTGCTTTTGAAGTGGCTTGACAACAAGTATCCGTCCGAACGTCCTGTCACTTTCAACTCCGGCTACAAGAAGATCACTCTGAAAAAAGAGGATATCCTCTACATTGAATCCCGAGACTCCGAGGTCTGGATCTATACGCGTGACGGGCAGCAATATCGCAACAGGACCGGCATCAGCCTTTGGGAAGAATCGTTGGGTCCCGGTTTCCTTCGTGTCCATCGGTCATTCCTGGTCAATATTGCTGATGCCGCCCTGACGGCACCCGATGTCGTCTCCGTCGGGACTCAGGAGATCCCAGTATCCCGTAAGTATAAGGATTCAGTAAAAGCTGTTCTTTAATTCACCGGATCGCAATATACCCACTTTCATCAATCATATCCGCACCTTTCTTCGTAAAGAGGAATTGATAGAGCTTGTACGCCATACTTTCATGGTCTTCCGTCTTACGGACCGCTGCGTAAATGCTTGATACAAAAGGATACGTGTTAGCCCTCAAAGATTCCTTGCTGGGCGCCACGCCGTCGATGGAAAGCATATCGACCTTCATTAAATCCCGGACCATGGCCGTGCAGTAGAAAAACGGCGTATAGCCGATGCCGTACTCATCAATCTCAAGTTGCGCGTATGGCGAGATCATCTGTGATCCGATGATTTCATACATATAGTTTTCGTCGGTCCTTTCGATCATGGTCAGCCCCTGCATGACCAGGGTTTCCATTTTTTCCTGGCTACCTGAATCCGCATTCCGGATATACGGGGTGATGGCATGGTCGATGCCGCCGACCTCCTTCCAATTGCGTATCTCCCCGGTATAAATCTTCCGCACCTGGTCCGAGGTCAGATTCTTGACGGGGTTCTTGGGATTGACGATGAACACCAGGGCGTCAATGGCGAGCGGGGCCGTTTCCAGTTCTACCCCCAACTCTTTGGAGGATGCCTTTTCGTTTCTGGAGATGTCACGACTTGCAATGATCACGTCCGTCTTTCCCTCTATTAGATTCATATAGGCATCGTGCGTGCCGCTGGAGTGGTTCTTGGCAAAGAAATCGTCGTAGGAGAAGGATGCTTTCGCTCCGAAGAAGTCGGGTTGGATGATATAGGTCGTACCACTCATCCAATCCACTTCCCACTTGTAGGGCACACCGAGCAGCTTATAGGCCACGAGATCCCGAACAGGCCGGGTGCTCGTGGAGCAATCCGTAAGTGGCCAATCTTCCAGTTTGATGTTCTTCAGGCCGCCTTCCGGATTATCGATGCCATTGCATCCGCTTAGCATCGCTACAAGCAATGCCGAGCATATTACTCTTTTTGCAGTTATTTTCATATCTAAATAACTCCCTGAACCGTCAAATACTGCGTCGATTGGGAAGGTCACTATTTCTCAATCCGCAGTGATCCGTCATCTTCTCGGACGATGGTGTCTCCTTCATTCACGGAGACGAACCCCTCTCCCGTGTCCACGGACAGCATGGAGAAACCCATACAGAAGTACGGTGCAAGGACTTTATCCCCACAGAGACGCTTGACCTCGTCGTAGTTGGTGCCGGTGAAAATGATTTTTTTCATCAATTAATTGATAAAGCCTGAGAAATTTTCTCTTTTTCTTGCGAGCCAGTAGTACTTAACCTAAGAAGAGGAAGGCCGATGGCTTTTAGGATAGAATCCTTCATCATGTCGCGCCGTCCTTGGTTGGAACTGGCTTTGTGGTATTGTGTGCCATCAACCTCAATGGCCAGTTTTGCCTTATGGGAGACGGTATCATAGATCAAGAAATCAACATGCGTCCATGAGCGAGATGCATAGGCTCGTTGTTCGGGCGTTAGATTTGAGTCCGAGGTTATCAGATGACGAAGAGGATAATGCATCAAGATGCCCAAGTGTGAGAATCTCCTTTCTTTAATAGTATCATGGATTGCCCAATATGTCAGATTCTCAGAATCGTAATCTGAAACCCGTTTGTGGGTCTTGTAAAACATAAGAAGCTCTTGGGTATAATCCTCATAAAGCAAGTCATAGATAGAGGATATCTCACTCTTCTCACTTTTCCCTTGATAATACTCAATATAATCAATTAGATCCCGAATGTTAGAATCCGGTTGTTCATCAGCGGAAACAACCAGGGTGAATTGCTTCTTTGCTCTTGATACTGCCACATTTAGTAGATGTGGATCATCTGTAAATTCCTGTATCTGATTGTCCACCGTGGAAAGAACGATTGCATCATCCTCTCGACCTTGGAATTTATGGACAGTAGCAGCCACATAATGTCGCCCCGTCGCCTCCAATGCTACGTGCAGCGCATTCACCTGATTGTTGTACGGTGCAATGATGCCAATATCCGTAAACTGTTCCTCCAGAGCGGGAAGGATTTCCTGAGTGATTGTATCCACCTGGCGGAAATTGACCGTGCCTCTAGCGTGGTTCCCCTTAACTGTTCTAACAACACAGATGGGTGCGAACTCAGATTCACTCTTCTTCATGGGAACCAATTCGCCATTATAGAACTGCTTACTGCAGAAGCCAATGATGAGGGGGTCGCAACGATAGTGCTCTTTCAGAAGCGTTTGCGGAATTATTGGGTAAAGGGTGCAGAGGGAGGATAAGAAACTATTCGTAGAATACCGATAGGATTCAGCGATGCCATATTTTGCGAAGATTGCACTCACGACCTCTTCTGTGTGACTATCCACCACATTGGGTAATTGCTTTAGGTCGCCCACGATGACGGCATTCCTTGCACAACTGAGAGCCAAGGCGCCAGCGGCAATATCCACTTGGGACGCCTCGTCCATTATTAGGTAGTCAAACTTATATGCTGGATTGATATTGGATGTCGCCGAGAAGGTCGTACTGAGGACTACCGGATACTCTTGTAAGAAAGATCTGGTCTTTAGGAATATCTCATCAGGGGAAAAGACTGTCCGCCCTTTCTTGGTGCCATACTTTCTGTACAAATGATCCTTCAAAACAAGCATTGACAGGTCTCTTAATCGACTATTCTTAGTATCAGCATCCTTTACAAACTCACGGAACTTCATGCATTGCTGCTCCAAACCCTTGATTCGAGTGGTGATAAGCAAGTATTGAAGCTCATCCGGTGCGTCTTCAGTGGCTGGGAGTCGGTGATAATGCAACCTAAAACGAGTCCACCAGGAAAGATGGTGCTTTCGTTCCATTTCGCGGTTACAGAGGATGAAGTATTTCTCAAGTGTTCCGACGGGCCAATGCCTCTTTGTTACCGTCTTTTTTGGAAACCTTTCAACTTGACGTTTGTATTCAGTCAACCTCTCGGAGCTGAGAGCTAGCTTTTCTTGATACTCATACAATTCTTGAAGTTCTCTCGAGAGAGAGACTGCTTCTAGACGAACCTTCTTGGCATTATCCAGTTTCCAAGATTCCATGTTGGGGAAACTTCCGGACTGGCCATCCAAGAACTCTTTCTTATTACTTGCTCGTCCCAATTGAGCACAAAGGAAATCAAGGCCAGTAGACTCCAGCTTCTCCTTAACATTTTCAACAGCGGAATTGTTGTTCGAGACAATCTCCATTGTCTTCTCATCCAGCAGTAAATTCGCCAAGATATTGAGGATGGTCTGAGTCTTTCCTGTTCCAGGAGGGCCTTGAATGACGCTGATCCTGTTCTCTAGTGCATTTTGAACGGCTTTGTACTGGCTTCTATTACAACCAAATGGGAAGATAGGAGAGCTCTTATTAACGGATGGTTTTCCGTAAGTATCGACATTGAGATATGCTTCTAAGAGGGAATTCTTGGCCACGAACTCCATCTTTGCGTATTTATCGGCCAGACTTACGGTTTTGTCGTCATCAATGGGAATAACATTGTACTTGGCAACCTCATTCAGATACTCCCAGACATTGATAGAACGGTGATCATCGATATGCTCCTCTATGGAGACGTAATCTGCAGGATAGTTTTTACCAGAGCCGTTTTCATAAATGATTCTATAGGCGTTGTTTTCCCTTCCTTCAAACACCCTTACTCCCAGGACATGAAAGAAAACCTCACCATCCGACTTACGCGTGACACGAAATGGGGGCTCTAACTGTCGTGTAAAATTAGCGACATCGACATTGGCCGGGTTGTAATGCAAATAGTTATCGCCTTTCTTGAACTGAACATAGTACTGCCCGGAGCGTTCATCATATCCAAAAGACTTGATGTCATCTCGGAGTTTGAAAGCGCCAGACTTGTCTTTTAAGAAAACTATTTGCTTGATTATCGACATGTTACAGATTCAAAGCATGTCATCATAGTTCTTTAATACCTATACTCCTTAGGTACTCGTATGTTCCATCATAAAACTCAGGTAGTCGAGTTGCGTCTTCATGGAATCCTTCGGAGTTGAGTCTTGAGTTGCCTTCCGGAACGCAAATGACTATACCTTGCCGCGCCCGTGTGAGAAGGACTCGATAGGCATTCAACATATATTTCCGTTGTTCCTCGTTCTTTTCTGGATTCCACTTGTTTTTCCCATTGAACTTATAGTATGCCCACTGATTATTCTCACAGCGCATATCAGCGTCCCATAAGACGCAGGCATAATCAAGTTCCAATCCTTGGACTTGAATCTCTGTGGCCGCTTCCTCAAGATAATTGGATGATCGGATATCGGTCTTGTCCTCAAGGAACCAATGAACGGCATTCTCATCTCCTTGAGCGAGGACGTTAACAGCTTGCGGCTTGAATCGAGCAGCAACCTTTGTTACTAATATGCCCGTCTGTTGAGAGCCACGCGCCATTCGTCTCAACCAGGCACGCGCCTTATTGATGTCGCGAGTCAACAAGACGGGATAGCCTTTCAGGGAAACATCCTGATACAACTGATTAGCATCAGGGGAGAAACTAAGGCAAGAATGGACGAAGGCTGAAAGTGTCTCAGCTCGGAAGGATCGCAAACTAACCGCAAGATGCAAAGAATCAGAGTACACCACGTTAGTATTCTTCTCCAACAGCTGGTTAACCTTACCTTCCGCATATTCGACGTCTGTTAACTTGCTGGATATGTATACCTTCCAATAAGGATAATGGTTATTGAGAGCGTCTATCCATTCTGAGATACCGGCCTCTCCAGTATTGATCTCCTGTCCACCACCAACAAGGCAAATAATAACTGCCCAGTCTTTTCTTTGATCCAGCGACCAAATCAAGAAGGCTGCTTCTGAAACAGGGAAATTGGGTACCTTAAGTTTATTACCATAGGTTCCTCCTCGTTTGAGATAATTGGCAAGTCGTTCGTGTGTCCATGTTCTCTGGGCTTCATCGAAGATGGCGACATGCTCAACCTCGCCATATCCTGCATGCTCCATCTGAACCGCTTTAGATGGGTCAATCTCAAGCACTCCATTCTCTACGGGGTTCTTGATTTTGGCAAGCATGTTGTCACGATAACGGTGAATTATCTGAAGGAATTCACTAACCTCGCGACGGGAATCGGATAGATTCTTTTTTTCGCCTTTCTCCTTGCACTTTTTCTGATTATCTACTGCGAGGGCTTCTGTAAGAACCGCTACTAGGGGACCATTACCGGATAGATAAACGGCGCCATTTTCTTTATCTTTCTCGCCGTCTTTGTAGCTCTGTTTGATGGCAACATCCAATCCAACCAGTGTTTTCCCTGCACCAGGCACGCCTGTCACAAAACAGATACTCTTTTCCCTTCGTTCCTTACTCGTACGAATAACTTGAAGAATGAAGTCAATGGTCGCATCTGTAGAAACCTTATCTGCCTCATGGCGCGTGATGTCTTCCACCGAGTGGTTCTCATACAAAGTCCGCGCAGCTTCAATGATAGTAGGAGTTGGCGCATAAGGGCTAATGGTCCACTGTTTTCCCCAAGACTCAGGCGTCCAAGGTTTTCTTGCAACAAGCAGTGTCTTCTCGATGATACTTCTAAGTGCAGATTCTCCAGTTATTGACGGATTTAGAATATCATCGTCATAGGGAGAGGATCGAACAACCTCCGTTGCTCGGGAGTAGTTTGTCGGGACAAGAATTGGGGCGATTGGCTTATTGGCACTATACAAATGGAAGTTCTTTAGGTCGAGAGCATAATCAAGAACCTGCTCCAGATCCTCCTGCAGAGCATCTTTCTTTCCAACCTTAAACTCAACACAGAAGACGACACCTTGCAGAAGTAAAACAACATCAACCCGTTTGCCCAGACGTGGAATTGAATACTCAAAGATGATATAGGCATCTTCGTCCTTCCAGGCGGTCAAGACGTCCTGCATAATTCGGATTTCCCCTTCCCACGCCTCAATCGTGGTCGTCAAGTCCATTCCGTGATTGGCCGATACGAGATCACCAAGCACGGAAGACGGGCTGCTCTGAAGGAACTCCGAGAAGGAAGCGAAGTATAGGCATCTTTCCGTCTTCATAATAATGAGATTGGAATACACAAAGTTAGGAATATAATTCAGAACAGCCGGTTACTTATTCAAAAAACTGAATCAATGATTATAACGATGCTTTTACACAACGTCTCTCTACCTGTTCTTCTTCCATTTAAAATAGATTGTCAAAAAACATTTGACACCCAATCCATTGTCTCGGCACTTTTTGCTTTTACCTTTGCAGTAGAGATAAATGATACCGAGATTATGGAGAAAAAGACCATAGGAAGACTCATTGAAGAAGAAGTAAGACGGCAAGGTAAGAACATCACTGTTTTTGCCGACGAAATCTGTTGTACACGGAGTAATGTTTACAACATTTTCGATCGAAACAAGATGGATGTAGCCCAACTTGAACTCATTTCAAAGGTACTTAAGCGTAATTTCTTCAAGGAACTCGCCGAGAATCCAGAACTGGCGGGAGCCAATGATCCAGAAGTGGAAAAGGATCTCCAGAACCGTCGTGCTGTCGCTCAGTTCTTTGATGCGATGCCGAAGGTGCTCAAAAATCTTCGTATCGATACGAATATCGTGATGCCTATCATGCAGAACGAATTCAACGATCCTCTCCCTGACTATGGCCTCTCAGATTATGCTATTTTCTTTACGGTAGGAGAACGCTTATACGACCGTTTCAGTAAGGAAGGGTTAGGTTTATTTGAGGTGAAAACTGAAATTGCAACTGGAGGCCATCCGATTGACATTTGGCACAACACATTGTACCATTCTTGGTTTGCTGATGTCAAACTTGACTACAAAACTGAGAATGAGTGGGGTGACATTATCCTGTACCTCTTGAATAATTGCATGCCGGTCATTCGAATGCATAACAAATAAGCCCATGGAAACACTGAACATCAACAATTTCTCCGAAGAGAGAATCTGCATATACAAAGGACGACGATACTATGTAAGAGATAATGGCGCAGTCTATCGTCAGTGCAAAGACGACGGGAAATCTCGTAAATGGGACGAAGAGTGGACCTTTGGCAAATTCGACCCGAACACAGGCTATATGCTCATCGGGCAGGAACGTGTTCATAGAATCGTTTGCACGGCTTACCATGGCGATCCTGTCGGAGACAGGAATGTGGCCGACCATATTGATATCAACCGATGTAACAATCGTCCAGATAACCTTCGCTGGGTGACAAAACTTGAAAACACCCTTAATAATCCCATAACCCGCGCCAAAGTTGAACTCATATGTGGTTCCATTGAAGCCTTTTTGGAGAATCCAAGTTTGCTCTATGGCCACGAATCCGAGAACCCAAACTTTACGTGGATGCGTGCTGTTACCAAGGAAGAAGCACAGAGATCTTTGAAACGCTGGGAAGAATGGGCGGCGAAGCCAAAAGAAGAGCGAAAACCCAAAGGAGAAGGAGTGGGAGAATGGATCTATGATGAAGATAAGCAGACAGTAGAACAAAAGCCCCGAAAACAATTCCAATATGTAGGACCATATAGGTCTTATGCAGAACATATGGCGGTTGTCGAAGAAATGAATCGTTTAGAGCGTGAAAAACAGTTGGGTCTAAAAACCTCACTAACACCAGGCGCCATGCAATTGGAATGGAAGACTCCCTCTGAATTCCCTATGATTCCCAAGCAACTTTCTTCTAATCCTCTAAAAGATTATTTGAATCGACTATCCAAGGGTGTTATCTATTGCAGAAATCAATATGGCGATTCCCCTATATATGATGCGGCAATGGCCGAAGACGGAAGTCATCTTGCTGTGGTCACAGAAATCCCTGGTGCCACAAACTATGCTCTGTCTGAAGTAACCTTTGAGAATGGGGTGTTTATTCACAAAAGCATCCGAACTTTCTTTACCGAAGAAGGTGCCCAAAAGTATTTCGCCGAATCCCTTGGCCGAGAATGGACTGGTGGCGATGTGATGGAGGACTATTGTTAGTTATCTCACCGAAATACTCCTTTTCCGAAAGGTGCCGACCTGCGAGCACCTTTTTTTAGTTCGGATTTTTGATTTTTGGGACTTTTTTGGGTCCACTTTTTACCAAAAATCCCTTACAGAACGCTCTGTAAGGGATTTTTGCGGAGAGGACGAGTTTGGGACGAATATGCTGTAGTATATCGCAGTATTTTGAAAATCAGTTGATTATCAATAAAATAAACAATAGTAAAATACACGTCATTTTGCAATATTTTGCGTGTTTTTGGGTGAATATTTGGGCGAATAGCTTTTTTATGCTACCTTTATAGCGAAAAAACACCTGAAATATGCCTACCAAGTATCGTGTCCAGACTGGCCTCTATACCCCCAAAAACAGCACCTTGACTTTTGTGCGTATGCGTGTCAGCGCCCAGGGACGCATAGACCTTTACACGGGTATCACAATCCAGCCGAAGCAGTGGAGCGAGGCAAAACAGAGAGTGAAGCAAGGCTGCGTCGTGAATGGCTACCCCTTCAACATCCTAAACGAAACGTTGGACAAGCAGGAGCAGTTCGTCCGTGACTACTTCGCCCTGGCCGCGACGAGAAGCGTGGAGCCGTCCCTGCAGGACTTAAAGAACCGCTTCAACAAGAAATTTAAAATCGGAGAAGCAGCCAAGGCTGAGGAGTTTTTTGTCGCTTTCGAGCAGTTCCGCCAGCAGCAGGAGAAGGCACGGGCTTGGAAGAAGGATATGGTGGATGTCTTCGCTCGGCTCCAAAAGAGCGTTGAGGCTTTCAAGCCCGATATGAAGTTCTCAGACTTGTCGGTTAAGACGATGGATGCTTTCATGACGCACCTGTCCAAAACGATGTACAACGACACCATTCTCAAAAACCTTTCGTATTTCCGGCAGTTCATAGTTTGGGCCCAAAAGCGGAACTACCCCATTCACGAGGAATACTTCACCTTCGAGCTTCGGCTGCAGACGGCCAAGAAGGAAGTCAGGTTTCTCACGAAAGAGGAGCTGGACACCATTTACAACCTCAAGTTTGACGATGAGCAATTGGAACGGACACGGGACTTCTTCGTATTTCAATGTTATACTGCCCTTCGGTATTCTGACTTGAAGCAGCTCAAACACGACAATATCCATAAACGGGCTAACGGGGATTATTACATCGACTTGGTAACCGAGAAGGATGAGGATAGAGTGAGTTATAAACTTGCTTCTCGCGCGGTTGAGATATACAACAAATACAAAGACTACCTTCTGGACGATAACCTTGTTTTCCCTGTGTTGTCGAACCAGAAATATAATAACCACCTCAAGGATGTAGGGAAAGAAGCGAAACTCCAAGGTGAGTGGCTGGACTACGAGTATCGGCTGGACAAAAAGGAGGTTATCCGAACCCCGAAGGACAAACTTTCAACTCATACCGCTCGGCGCACCTTCGTCAGTCTGGCTTACGCCGCTGGCAGCACGCTTGATGAGATTTCCGCGATTACATCGCACTCGGATGTCTCGAAGATGAAGCCAGACTTGAAGGTGCCGCCTGGTGCCACCGACAAGGTTCTCGACGCTCTTGACGGCAAGGCTCCGAAAAAACGCGGACGGCCCAAGAAAGTCAAAAGTTGATCCAGCTGTTTTCTCATCTAACGACGTCCAGCAGTTTTTCTTTCGTCCACGTTGAGGATCCGGAGGGAAGCCCTGCGAGGATTTCTCTGTACGTCGTCATAATCTTTGGAATACTTGTGCTGCGTGGATTCTTGTATTGCCGTACTTTCGCCTCAACCTTTGCCAGATCAAAACCGTACAATGCAAGAACCGCATACTTTTCCAGGTCTTTCCAGCTACTTATTGCCTTGCCGGCCGGATCGTCGGCAAGAACATCGTCAAGGAAATCCTGAATAGGGTTTCTATCGGAGCGAAGAACTTCTGCAAGCGTATTCCCTGTAAGTTCCAGCGCCTCCCGGATCTGTTTCTTGGAAGTAAGGTTCAATTCGAACCGACATTTTCCGTCATATTCTCCCTCGAGCCCGTTGCTCAATACAAATGGCCGCTCTCCTTGTAAGTCCATCTCGTGTTGTTTATCGTATATTGTTATTCTTCTTTTTCGCTTGTGGGTACTGACGCTCTTTTCCACTACGAGATTACCATTGCGGAACTTGGTACACGAGTACGCCTCATAATTTCGAACAGCGCCTTTGACGTAGCGAGCAAGAGCTGGTATATTCTCCACGGGGACATCCTTAGTTACGTCGCATTTGACTACCTCCGCTCTCATCATCCCAGCTGGATCAACTTTGCAGACACCGAGTCCGTTCAGTCTATCAAAACACATCGCAATCGTGTGGATTGAGATTAGTTGAGGGTAATCCTTTCCCAAAATCTTGCCGGTAAACTCAACTACCAACTCATTCGCATCGCTGTGTATTTCTATTGATAGAGTAAACGGCTCTGTCATTTTAAATTTCATCGTCTTGGTTACTCCTCGCTCCTTCACAACTGAAAACCTTGCTGGATCAAAATCCAACAGGCAATCAAGAGTAGCAACCAATTTCACCTTGTCCAATGTAATCACGTCTCCTGTTCATCTTCCGTAGCATTATTTTTTACGTCAGCGTCCCCTTGACAAGTGGTGTCTTTACGCCCCGATTAAATCCTTCATCGTTGTATGCCCACTCTCTGCGTCTGGTCGGTGTGGAACTGTCTCCCAGTAGTCCTTCATCGCCTGACTGATGTGCTGGCGATGCTCCGCACTCTTTGGCTTATTCGAGGTGGCTTGGCTAATCTTCTCCTTATGCTCGTCGGAGAGTTCCCTCCATTGTCTCTTGTAATCTTTCATCGTTCGCCCGGCGCTTCGATGCCGGCCTCCACATAATAAATATACAAAGCCCAGGAAAAACGACAGGTGTAGTAGAAAACCGAAATGTTGATCCGGGAGGATGATGCCATGCGCTGGATAGTCCCCGGGGGTTATCGAACTTACCTGCCGGGGCAATTCGTCATTGACTTACGTATGACGCATGGGGAAAAGGGGGGTAGGGAGGGTGAATTCGTTGCCGAATTTTGGGCTCAAAAACGCCGTTCTGAGTACTTGAGCATTGTTTTCTCCTCTTGGACTTTCTGCCGAAAATATGTTCATATCACTGAGGTGGACTTTTCCTGTCAAGAACGGGGCTCTGGACGAGTTGATCCAGCTCAGAGTGGGTAGATGATGTCCATTTTTCCGTGCTGGTCATCGGTTTTCTAAACGTCTTTCCGGCGGCATTTCTGGAACGGGCTTGAACTCAGCGAGATGTATGTTTAACTTCTGAGATAGGTGAAATGCAGAATGATCAGATCCAGATACGAATCGCTAATGACTAGAAAAAGTTTACTGTCACATCATGTTCGGAGCGCTCGAGTATAATCGAGAAGGGAGTTGAATGCCATTCTTTATACTCTGAATAGGAGGTATGACGAACTGCATCCTCCGGCCCGAATCGCCGGTAAATGGTTTCCGAGAGCTCATTATAAACAGCGCGATAGAGTTCCGGAGAAAAATAGTCCTCTGTCTGCCATACAAGACAAACGGCATTAACGATGCTATCCCGCTCACGTACTCGATATTCGGAATAAACAAACAGCGAATCCGCAATTTGCTTTGCAATCACATTTGTCTGTTTCGCCTCCATGGAGCGTAATCCTTCCGCAAACGTAAAGTGGTCTGGCACTAAGCCCAACATACTAATCTTTCCTCCGAGCGCCTTTTCTTCTACGACAGCATCCTCGAATTTAAATGAGCCCCAGTGCGAAAGGAGCCATTCCAGCAACGTTTCGAACCCATCATTCTTTTGAGGAACCAATCCTTGAGGATATTGTATGGAGACAACCCTGTTTCCGTATTTACCCATCTCTATCAGAGAAGAAGCCTCAGCGCCGTCTGATGCCAGCACGACAAGAATATCCTCACCAGATTTCTCCGGATCCGTCCATATATGGCGGTCTTGAACCTCATACCGCTTAGAGAACCCATGTATAGTCGACAGATGGTCCTCGTCCAGTTTGGTCAGGACAGTGTTCGTCGGTGTATTCAGCAGACAATACAACGTGTCCGAACTCTTGAATGAACCAAGTATAACCGTATCTGTTCTGACATAATAGTTTTCGTATTCGGGAGAAATATCTATAAGTTGAGTGCGCGATCTATCACCTACTATGATACGCCCATCATCAAAATACTCTATTTCATACATATACTCATTATCGAACTGAATCAGCGGCATGATTCGATTATGGCGTGTATAATAACCATTTTGTTTGAAAAGAACGCCAATCAGAGTAACATTCTTCGCAGATTCATATTGTGTTGCAGAATCACAGGGGAACCCTACTTTGGGATTGGGGATTTCATATATGCGCGTCTTGCTTACCTCATAATAAGTGCTGTCAATGCGGTGGACCTGGCCGAAGAGTGACCCAAATGCATATTCTGAAGGACTGTGTTTGTCAATAAACCAAGTCATATACCCAAATTCCCCTTTGTTAGAGTACCGCATCACCCAGTCTTCATCTTCATATAGTACGGCAACAGCATCTTTGTCAACCCTGAAGTTCTCCCATGACCAAGATTTCGTATTAAAATCAGACAAGGATCCGTCATAAAGATCTATGGCGACCAAATGGCCACCCCTGGTTGCGATAGATCCTGCAATAGGTAGGGGGACAGGCCTGGGCGACATCTTCTTCTCAGATAATGCCACAATGATTTCCCGGGAGCCTCCGAAAGGCTTTCGATATAGTTCTTCAAAAGATAAAAAGTAGTATCCGTCACATCGGAGCAAGCGATTCAACTTGAAAGACGACGCCGGATAGACTGTATCACAGAATTCTATGAAAACGGTATCCTTGGCTTCTTCTTGAAACCCCGCAAAACGGTAACGCTGACGTTCCCGCCCACACGACAGAATGAGGGTGAGAAGACAAAGGACAAAAGGGATAAACCGCTTCACTGTTGAACTATTTATAAATCAATGAACATCAACTTTCAAAGTTAACTAAAATCCAGTAAAACCAAGTATCATCAATTCGGTATTCTTTAAGAAAGCCCGTAACGTTGAATCAGAAAGTTAGGCTTTCATACACCTCACTTAGCTCTTCCTGCCGGAGCCCCAGGTACCGGCGTGTTACCAAAGGGCTGGCGTGGTTGAAGATTTCCGACAACTTGATGAGCGCCATTTCAGCGTTGGGTCCTGCCAGATCGACAACCCTCCGGCCGAAGGTCTTGCGCAAGGAGTGGGTGGAGAAGTTCCGAGCCTTGATCTGGTAGCGTACCTTGATGAGCTTGAAGTGGCGGTTGACCATCTGATTAGTGATGATGCCGCCAAACCTGTTGAGGAAGCACGGCTGGCTGATGTCACGGATCTTCAAAGCCACGTAGCACTCACGGATGAAGTCTTGAAAGCCCTTGTTTACCCGGATCTCCCTCCTCTTGCCGGTCTTCTGTTCATAGATGGCGAAACTGTCCCCAGTCAGAAGTTGCTCCCACGTAAGTCTGGACAAGTCCGAGAACCGGAGCCCGAAGAAGCAACCGCAGCCGACAAGGAGGGATAGACGGATTTTTCCATCCTTGTAGAGACGCCGGATCAAGTTCATCGCAGCGTCCCATTCAAGGTAATCGGAAGTGGTGTATTGGTGTTTCTGTGCCATTGTTGATCATTCTAACAAACCTTTACCAGCGTCTCGTAACGGAAGGAGCGCCAGCCGCCCTTCTCTACGTCCCAAAAAGCGATGGTGTTCACGCTGTCCCTGCTGATGCCTCTGCCGTTGATGTGGGTGGAGGCGAGGCTGGACATGGTGGTTCCATAGGCGTGACGCAGTTCCCCGGTGGACTTCTTAATGAAGTAGAACTCAACTACGGATGTCTGCATGCGCTTTTTGAGTTCGGCAACCATTGCGGCCTTGGCTCCGGCGATCAACAACTCAGCAGGAGTGATGGCATTGGTGCGCGAGGCGATGACGAGTGCCCTCTGGGCTTCTTTGGGGGTGATAACGAGTGCGTTCATTGTTTCTTTGGTAGTTTTTAACCTTATTTTCCTTGTTTCTATGGCAAAGTTAGTCAATTTTTACCAAAAATCCAAATATTTTGGTAGGTTTTTACGATTTTTTACTCTTTTTGTTGTCGTTTTTAACCAAAAATTGCTATG
>JAEEGI010003806.1_pt1 | contig 35807 bp, 28 predicted proteins | sample 8958751 | NCBI WGS metagenome assembly JAEEGI01 (sample SAMN16246545, study PRJNA631951) | gut metagenome | biome: gut microbiome; feature: rumen; material: KS-attached | host: Bos | place: Iran: Karaj | collected 2018-10 | reverse complement strand
ACGATGTAAGGACCTGTACCGGCATTGATGGAGTTGCGTCCACGAACCAGTGCACTGGGAGCGTCGCCAGGGATAGAAGAACCCTGTGAGATGGTGACACCAGCAGCGGCACCCTGCACAGCCTGCAATACATTGGTTACAGGCAGCTTGCTCAGGCGATCCTTATTAATAGAGGTGACAGAACCAGTTACGTCGGACTTCTTCTGAACACCATAACCTACGACTACCACTTCATCGAGTGCCGTAGCGTCTTCCTCAATCGTGATGTTGAGGCTCTGGCCCGGGGTGAAAGCCACTTCCTTCGTCAGGTAGCCGATGTAGGAAACAACGATGGAACCTGCCTTCTGGACACTGAGTGAGAAGTTTCCGTTGAAATCGGTCACTGTGCCTGTCTGGGCATCTTTGACTTTAACGGTGGCACCGATGACGGCATCACCGTTTTTGTCAGTTACCTGGCCTTTCACAACGCCAGCCTGCTGGACGTTCTGTACAGCCTGTTCTGCCATAGTCGGCAATGGGAATGCCACCATTCCTGCTGCCAACGCCATCACAAAGCATAACTTTTTGGATGGAAGAGTTAATTTAGCATACTTCATTTGTTACTGTTTTAATTGTTAATTGTTAGTTATGATAATGAATAAATATGTTAGCGTAAACGATTGCGGTTCTGGCGGCAAAGATACGATAATTGATTTATATCAATGTCTCTTTATTGTGATTTTGGGGGAACAAATCGTGAAAACTGCCGATTTTACCGCTGCCTTTACCTTACTTAACGGATAATTCCCATTCGTCCTGCCACCTGACGACGGGCTTGCCGTCCTCAAACTCAATAGGCAACCAGATGTAGCGTGCATCACTGGGATGTTTTGGACGCCAGATGTCTGCCATGAAGATCAGCTGTTCGCCAACAGGTAGGATATAGGTACTCTGTCCCCCGAAGGTGATTTCTGACTTCGGTCCCCTACACGGATTGGGGTGCTGTGTCCACGGTCCCCAGATACTGGGTGCAGAGAACATGCGTGCCTCGTTAGGTGCCCAACCTGTGCAACCGCTGGTAATCATCCAATAGGTGCCATCCTTCTTGAAGATGGCTGGTGCCTCGTTCTGTCCTCCTGGGGCCACACGGGTATAGCGGCCCGAGTGATGTAGATAGTCGTTTGTCAATTCGGCGATGTGCAGGGTAAGATTATCCTCCGACGAGAAGATATGGTAGGCTTTCCCGTCATCGTCAATATAGAGGGTCATGTCGCGCGACATCTGCCCTGAGCCGAGGTCGCGCTTCAGAAAGAGCCCTTGTCTGATGGCTTCGTACCAGTCAGGTGTCCACCATTCCTTAAAGTGGTTGATGTCCATAGTGTCGAGTACTGTAAGCTCTTTGTCCCCGAATTCAATAGGATAAGTGCCTGCGTTTGCTCGTTGGGAGTAAAGGAACTTGTAAGGACCTTCTGGCCTGTCGCTGACAGCTACGCCGTAGCGGGCGGCACTGTAGCCTTTACCTTTCAGTTCCAGATGGAACCACATGCAAAACTTGCCCGTCACCTTATTATATATAACCTTCGGACGTTCCAACACACAGCCGCGTTCAATGTCCGAGCCCTTTTCGTCACTCACATAAAGGGCCACACCGCAATTCCTCCAGTTCACGAGGTCTTTCGAGGCATAACACATCACACCCACCATAGCACTTGAAGTGGTGTCAGCCTTATGCTCCCCAAACCAATACCAGGTGTCACCATATCTCATGATGCCGCCGCCGTGGGCGTTGATATGCCGCCCGCTGTCATCGAGCCACAGCCCACCACTCTTGATGGTCTTGTTCTTGGGTTGCGCAGCCCAATACTGTTCCAGGCGCTTGGCTTCTGCCTTGGTAATCTGAATGACGGAACCGTGTTTAGGGGAAACGAAGTTGGCGGCTTTCATCACACCCTCGTTGAAACGTCCCAAAGGCTTGAAGTTCTTGAAGTCACAGGTCTCCACGAATCCGAAGTTGTGGGGGTTGACGCTATAGATATCATACATCACCACCCACTTGTTCTCACCAATGCGTTTCCACACGTTCGGTGCCTCGCAGCCGCGGTCTTCACCGTCGATCTGCTCAGCGTGATAGTCGTCGAAATGGTTGATTTTGTCAGAAATCATATACTTGATGCCACCGGGATTCTCTTGGGCCACATAAGTCATGAAGTAACGGCCATCGGGCAGATATCGGCATCCAGTACCTGTATCTTCTCGTCAGGGTATTCGAAAAGCAGCTGGGGCTCTGTCTCCAAGGTTGTGAAGTCTTCATTAGCATAGCTATAATATAATTTGGTACGTCCGCCCGCGAATTGACGGATGGTGAAGTAGACCATCGGTTTACCAACTTCCGGATCCCAGATAGTCTGGGGTGCCCAGGCACAACCAATCTCTCCGAACCTCTCGGGAAAGAGTTCGTCGATGTGTACTTCGGTATGGGTCCAGTGTATCAGGTCGTCTGAAGCCATCAGTACCAGTCCGCGGTTGTTACCCCAGCCGTATTTGTCAGGGCGCTCCCATTGTGAGGTACGGAGTCCTTTCTGCTTGCCAAATACGTGTAGGTCGGTCATGGCGATGTAAAACTTTCCGTTGGGTGCACGGTAGAGGTGAGGATCGCGAATTCCCCGCTGGTCTGCGATGGAATCGCCAGAAATGATAGGGTCACAGCCGTTAATCGCCGTGAATGTATAGCCGTCATAGCTGATGGCCATGAAGAGCGAATGTGTAGGATCATTGAAATAGGTGAAAAGATAGGCTCCCATATCTTTTTCCGACAGTTGCTGTTGTCTTTTAGCTTCTGCGGATGAAATAACAATGGTTACCAGACAGAGTAATAGTTGTAGCTTTCTCATGTTGTAATTGTTAGTTGATGATTTCGGATGCAAAATTAAGAAGATTGATTTATATCAAGGGTTCTTCAGCGTTATTTTGTGGGAACAAATCGTGAAAACTAACTATTTTCTGCTTTTTTTTTGCCATTTGGAGAATGTTTTGTAACTTTGCGGGCGATAAGAGCTAACTAATGACAAAAAAAGGATTACTGCTACTTTCTGTCCTGATGTGCTGTATCTCAATGGTAGCATGGCATGTGCCAGTCAGGATTGTGTCTCAGACTCCAGTGGAGGGAGCTGAGGAGGCGCGTTGTCTGAAGTTTGACCACAACGGATTGATGTGGATAGGTACAGATCTGGGCGTGTGTGCCTACGATGGTTACCGTTTCAGGACTTACCGAAACGATGCCTATTCGCCAGGAATCCTGCCCAATAACTATGTACTCAGAATCACAGAAGCTCCTGAGGATCGTTTGTGGCTTGGCACACGAGACGGTTTGACATGTTTCGATCGCCGTCGGAATACGTTCCGGTCCTATCATCTTCAGAGTCAGAATGCGCGAACGATTGATGCTTTGTTTACTTCTTCTGATGGAACGATTTGGGTAGGAACGTCTAATGGCGTGTCGCGCTATGATGCTGAAACCGACGAATTCACAGACATCAGCATGGTTGCTGGTGTGCGGTCTTTTTCCGAAGATAAGAAAGGTAATATCTATATTGGAACTTGGGAAGGCGGTCTCTTCCGTTTAAACCCTAAAAGCGGTAAGCTTGTGGCTTATCCCCGGTTGAGTGAGCGCAATACGGTACAATCGCAACTGGTGGATAGTCGTGGCCGACTTTGGATTGGTACATGGGAAAATGGTATCATCCGTCTGGATCATCCCGAGAATGAGTCTAATCCCGGCGTCCATAGGATGAACGAGGGACGGCCTGACTTCAGGACGTTCCATCAGTTGGTAGAGGATTCTGTAAGCCATGCCATCTGGGGCTGCTGCATTGAGGGCCTTACCAGCGTTGACCTTGATGACGAACAAAAGGTGGAGAACCACTCCGAACTCAGTTTCTGCTATAGTCTCGCTACCGACGGGCATGGCAATCTGTGGGTGCTTACCCGTAATCAAGGTCTGGTTCACCTTAGTACCAAGCCGTCGCCTTTCCATTTCTACCATCTCAATACAACAGGGTTAGAGTTGCCCGTCAATCGCATACAAACCGTCTATACCTCCGACGGCAATTATTTTTGGCTTGGACTGCAGCCTTATGGGCTGGCGTTATATGATCGCAGGGAAAATCGTGTCAACTATAATACCCATATACCAGGTATGCAGCAGATGACGGGTACCAGTGGTATACATGTCCAGACAATCTATGCTTTCATACAGCGTAGTGAGCAGGAATTGTGGTTGGGCAGTTCACAGGGTATTGTGGTATGTCGGACTGGCGAACCAGCCCGGCTGCTGCCTCGTGAGAGGACCCCTTTTATAGGTGATGGAAATGTGAACACCTTCTGCCAGCTCCACGATGGAACGGTGCTTGTGGGACAAAGTGCCGGTATCGGTGTGGCATTCTCCGATACGCAAGGTCGTCTCTTGGTGAGCAATGTTGATGTGCGTCACATCATCGAGGGTCACGATCATCGTATATGGGTTGCAACCGATAATTCTGGTATCATTAGCTTCACAGGCGATATGCATCAACCACAATCGATACAGAGTAGGCTGTACGCTCCTGTCAAAGGCAACTATCCCCTCAAAGATGCCACGGCAGTCTACGAAGACTCGCACCATCGGATTTGGGCCATCTCTAATGGTGGAGCACTGTTCCTTTATGATGTGGAAAAAGATCAGTTCATCGTGGTAAACCAACGTTATCATCTCAATGTCAACCGTATCTATGCTATTGGCGGCGATGAGAAGGGACAGCTCTGGCTTTCCACGGACAAAGGACTTATTTGTCTGAAGATTGATGATAAAGGGAAATGTCATCCTGCCTATTATAGCGTAGAGGATGGCTTGGAGAAGATCCGTTTCTCTGCCAACGGTCTTTCGCGTTTCGGCCAAGAATTGTTCCTGGGTAGCGCCAATGGCTTCTTTTCCTTCAAGCCAGCTCAGATGGATCACTGGCAACCAGCGGATTCTGCTTCTTTATTAGTTACTGGCTTACAGATCAACGACCGTCCCTACGAATGGCTAGACTCCGTTCTACAACACCGTATATCTGCCGAGCCACCCTATACCACTCGTCAAATCACGATTCCTGCCAGTATTCGGAAGTTCACGGTTGAGTTTGCACTATTGGCCTATCAAAACGAACAACAATGTAAATATGCCTATCGCCTTGAGGGTTATGACCATGATTGGCATCATGTTGATGCCGACAATCGTCAGGCCGCCTATCAGAACCTCCCTTCCGGTACTTATCAACTCAAGCTCCGTGCCATTGACAGCTATGGTAACTTGGTGGAGTTGCCATATGCCATTCAAGTACGTGTGTTGCCACCCTGGTATCGTACGTGGTGGGCATACCTTATTTATTTATTGCTATTGGGTTCTGCTGCCTATGGTGTCAAAGAGTGGTATAAGAACCGTTTGAACCACCGTGCCCGTCTGCAGCAGCGTGTCAATGAGTTGCTCCATTATCGTGAGATGATGGTCATGAAACAGTATGAAGGTGCCCGAAAGACTCTCGAAGCCGAGGAGCAGCAGCACTCTTCGCCCGATGAGCTGTTCCTTAGCCGCGCCATCGACTGTGTGAAGCAACATCTTGACGATGCAGACTATGACCGTGAGCAGTTTGCCTCTGACATGTGTGTTTCGTCCTCTACCTTATATAATAAACTCCGTGCACTGACTGATCAGAATGTGACAAGCTTCATCAACAGTATCCGCCTGAAAGAGGCCTGCCGCATTATGCGTCAGCGGCCCGATATCAAGATGAGCGAACTGTCAATGTCGGTTGGTTTCAATACACCAAAGTACTTCACTAAACTCTTCAAGAGAGAATTTGGTGTGCTCCCCAGTGAGTTTATCGAACAAAAGTGAAGTTGAATCAGATGCTTTAGATGAACTGTTTGAAAGCCTCGTCGTAGTCTGGACTAGGGGCGAGGCGACCATTGATGAGACAGACGAGGGTGATGTCACCCTTGAAACAGAGCTGTTCATCGCTGGCTCGGTAGATGGCCTGGTGGAACACGTACTTGATGCCATCCTTAGAAAGGGCGAGGCGCGAGATGAACTCGTCATCGCATCGCAGGGGTGTCTTGAACTGCAGGTTCATACGGGCCACAACGGCATCAACCCCCTGCTCGTGGAGCTTGGCAAAACTGACGCCGAGGCTACGGAGAAAGAGGTGACGGGTATGTTCGGCATAATGGAGATAGTTGGCATTGTTGACGATGCCCTCGATGTCGCATTCGTAATCGCGAACCTCCATGCGGGTTTCAAAGATATAATTCATTATGAATTGAGGATTTTGAATATTTCGTTGAAATGGGTAATCTTGTAAAGATTCGTGTGCTCAATGTCTTCAGTATGGCGTTCTAATTGCCAGGTGACGTGGAATGGAATGTGTATGGCCGAAGCTCCGATAGCGAGGGCTGGGGCAATGTCACTTTTCAGTGAGTTGCCCACCATGAGCAACTGATGGGGTAGGATGCCGAGATGCTCACAGAGCTGTTGAAACTCCTGTTCAGTCTTGTTACTGGTAATCTCGACATGGGAGAAGTATTTGGCAAGACCGCTACGATGGAGTTTGTTTTCCTGATCCTGCAGCTCGCCCTTGGTAAATACGGCAAGACGGAAAGGCCAGGCTTGAAGACGTTGGAGTGTCTCTTCTACTTCAGGGAGCGGTGTGGCAGGCAAGTGGAGTAGCGACTTGCTGTGGCAGAGCAGGTCGGCGAGCTGTTCGGCAGAGAGATGGTCGCCAGCCACGCGAAGTGCTGTCTCGATGATAGAGATGGTGAAAGCCTTGCAACCGTAGCCGAGGTCTGCCATATTGCCGGATTCAGTTACAAATAGTTCTTGGGCAGGCTCAATGCAATAGGGGGCAATCAGTGAGTAGAGGTGGTTCTCTACGGCCTCGAAATGCGACTGGCAATCCCAGAGGGTATCGTCAGCATCGAAGGCGATGACACGTATGTCGTTGAAGTTATTCATCGTTTTTGACAGTGTGGGCATGTACCCTTAATCATCAGGTTGGCCGATGTGGCCTCAAAGCCCTCGGGGAGAGCAATTTCTGGCATGTTAGCATAGTCGAGGCAGTAGGTCTCGTGACACTGCTCACAGTAGAAGTGGGGGTGTTGGTCGTCGTCGTGGTCGTGGCTGTGACTGTGGCAGAGCTCATAGCGTATGCCGTCGCTGCCGCCTTCAATGGTGTGTACGAGATGATGCTCACGGAAGAGCGTGAGGGCTCGGAAGATATTCGACTTGTCGATGGTCTGGATCCTGCGCTCCAGCTCGGCTAACGACTGGGGCAGCATGGAGCTGACCAATGCCTCTACCACCACGATGCGGTTGGCAGTGGGTTTGATGTCGTGCTCCTCGAGCAGTTGGATGCAGGTCGTCTTGTCCATTTGTATCTTTACAGTCGAATTCGGCTACAAAGATACAAAATATTTTCTAATTACCAATCATCCTTTGTCAATTATCCATTAACACGTGTCGCATTCGTGGTCGTGACAATGGCCGCCAGGGGTCTCGAACTCCAGTGTAGAGTGGCTGATATTGGCTTCGGTCAGATGGTGTTTGATATGCTCCTTGATCGCTTCCAACTCGTTCAGGTCCTCGATGACGATATGGGCAGTCAGGGCGTTGTCGGTGGTGCTGATGGCCCAGATATGGATATGGTGCACCTCCTTGACATGGGGATGGCTTTTGAGCACCCCTTCCACTTTCTCCCAATCCACGCCTTCAGGGATGCCGTCCACCAACAGGCGAAGGCTACCCGTGAGCAGTTCCCAGGTGGAGATGAGGATCACGATGGCGATGATGATACTCACGATGGGGTCGATGACATACCAGCCTGTGAAAGAGATGATGATACCTGAGATGACCACACCCACTGACACCAGCGTATCGGCCACCATGTGGAGGAAGGCGCCCCGTACGTTCATGTCGTTCTTCTGGCCCTTCATCAGCAGTACGACCGTCAGGCCGTTGATGAGGATGCCGATGCCAGCCGTCCACGAAACGACTGCCCCGTTGATCTCAGCTGGCTCATAGAACTTATGGTAGCTCTCGATGAGGATGCCGCCGATGGCTACGAGCAAGAGGATGGCGTTGACGAGTGAGATGAGTACAGAAGATTTCTTATAACCGTAGGTATATTGCTTGTTGGCGTGTACCTTCGCCAATTTGAAGGCGATCAGTACCAACAGCAGACTGAACACGTCGCTCAGATTGTGACCTGCATCGGAGAGCAGTGAGAGGGAGTTCTGCCAGAATCCCACCAAGGCCTCGACAATCACATAGAGCAGATTGAGTGCGATGGAGAAAACGAAAATGCCATTGAGCGACGTCAGTTTGCCTGCGTGCCCGTGATGATGACCGTGATGGTCGTGATGGTGTTCGTGTGAATGTGCCATAATGTCTATTCTTTATCTTTTCTGCTGCAAAGGTACGACAAAGCCGATGCAACTGGGTTGCAAAAGCAATTTTTTGCCAAAAGATGTGTTATAAACCGATTATTTTGTTTATTTTTGCAACCAGAATATAGTTAAAAACCTCATCCGAAATGAAAAAGATCCTATTATTATTAACGAAGATCGTTATTGGCATCGTGCTATTGGTCGTATTGCTGCTGGTAACAGCCACCATCTTGCTGAACACCCAGTCGGTGCAGGATGACCTGGTAGCCTATGCCACCGAACAATTGGAATTAAAATTAGGTACGCGCGTGAAAATCGACCATGCCAGTGTGAACGTGTTTACCCAGAAGGTGAACCTGGAAGGTCTGGAGGTTGAAGACCTGGAGCATCGGAAGATGTTTGAATTGGGTCGTCTGTTGGTGGATGTCAACTTAATGAAGCTGATGACCAAGGAACTGGTCGTCGAGGAAGTGCTGCTTGATGATGTGAAAGCCCGTCTCTATAAGCCTAAGGATGGCCCAGCCAACTATCAGTTCCTGATTGATGCTTTCAAGAAGGATCCCAAGCAGAAGCAGGTAAAAAAAGAGCAGAAAGACTCCACGCAGAAGTCGCCTATGACGCTCGATGTCAATAAAGTGGCCATCAAGAACATCGCTTTGACTTTTAATGATACGAATCAGGTGAGCCTTGAAAGTGCCAAATATGAAAACGGCTGGTTTGGTAAACATAGTGGTGCCCTGAAGAACCTGAAAGGTCAGTGGGGCTTAATGAAGAAAAAGGGTCCTGTAACGGCTAAGTTCGCCATCGGCTCTCTCGACTATAAGGGTGAGAACACCGTCCATCACCTCAAAATCGGTCAGGTGCATTTCGCCACCGACAACCACAAGCCCCGTAAGAACCACGACCGTCCCAAGCGCGGTTTCTTCGATGTGGATCATCTCGATGTCGATGCCAATATGGATCTCACGGTGGATTACATTTCAAAAGACTCCTTGCATGCTGTCATGAACCACATGGAAGCCACGGATTCGGTAACGGGCTTCAATATCAAGAAATTCCATTTTGATGCAGGTATTATGAAAGAGAGGGTACACCTGCAACATATCATGTTACAACAGGAGACGACGGTTTTGAAGTTCGACAGTGCCAACGTGGTGTTGCCCAGCAAGAAGCTGGGGCGCAAATTCTCGTTTGAGACCTCACGCATCAAAGGTCAGACGCAGCTGCGCGACATCTCTCGTCCCTTTGCGCCTGTCCTGAAAAACTTCACCATGCCACTTGAGCTCGATGTGCTCTTCAGTGGCACCGACACCACCCTGTTCTTTAGGGATATTCATGTCTATACGCCCGACAAGAAACTGCAGATTGCTGCCGAGGGCCGTATCCTGCATCTCAAGGAGAAAGAGAAGCTGGATGTGGGCTTCCATGTCAAGGAGATGAAAGCCCAGAAAGGCGTTCCCATCAAGGTGATCAATCAGTTTGCGGTGAAGAAACTGATGTTGAATCAGCTTGATGCGCTTGGCACCATCTATTATACGGGCGATGTAGCTGTTCTCTATAAGAAAGAAGTCTTTGACGGTCAGTTGAGGACCGATGTCGGTGCGCTGGCATTCAACTTCGCCATCGACGAGAAAACCAAGTATGTCACGGGATTTGTTCATTCCAGAAAGATCAAGTTAGGTAAGGTGCTCAATATGGATAAGATCGAAGATGTGGGGGCACAGGCCAACTTCACCGTCGATATCCACAAGGCCCGCACCGCCATGATCCGTAAGAAGTACGGTGGTGGCAAACTCCCCATCGGTGAGGTCAAGGCAACCGTCTTTGAGGCTGGATACGGCGGCTTCCGCCTGAAGAACATGAAGGTGGAGTTTGCCAGTAATGGTTCCCAGGCTGAAGGTACTGTCAGCCATTCAAAGAGCATGATGGACTGGGATTGTACCTTCATCGTCAATGATGTCGATAAGAAGAACAATGTCAAGGTGAAGCCTAAGGTGAAGCTGAAGCTGGGCAACCTCTTTAAGAGTAAGAAGCAGAAAGAGGAAGATGCTAAGAAGGCCGAAGCAGCTAAGCCCAAGAAAGACAATCTCTTCCGCCAGCTGTTCAAGAAAAAAGATAAAAATAAAGACTCATCTAAGAAAAAGTAACCGGGCTTAGCCCCCGCGCTCTGCCCAGTCGCCACGGTCGAGACTACGATAACCGATGGCTTCTGCGATGTGGTGACTCTGCACCCGCTGGCTTCCTTCAAGGTCGGCGATGGTGCGTGCCACCTTCAGGATACGGCTATAGGCACGGGCAGAGAGACTGAGCCGTTCCATCGCCATTCGAAGCATATCGAGACTCGGCGTATCGGGTTCGGCAAACAAATGGATCATCCGCTCCGTCATCTGGGCGTTACAGTGGATACCCTTGAAATCCTTGAACCTCACTTCTTGTAGCTGACGAGCTTTGATGACCCGTTCACGAATCACGCTACTGGGTTCACCTGGCTGCATCCGTGAGAGTTGTTTAAAGGGCACGACCGCCACCTCGCAATGGATGTCTATGCGATCCATCAAAGGACCGGAAATCTTATTCATATAGCGTTGTATTTGTCCTGGTGTACAGACACAGTGGTGGGTGGGATCACCATAATAGCCACAAGGGCAGGGGTTCATCGAGGCAACGAACATGAATGAGCAGGGATATTCCACTGTATATTTGGCCCGTGAGATGGTGATTTTCCGATCCTCAAGCGGTTGGCGAAGCACTTCGAGTGTATTCTTATTGAACTCCGGCAGCTCATCCAGGAAGAGTACACCATTGTGAGCCATTGACACTTCGCCTGGCTGTGCCCTGTTGCCACCGCCCGTCATCGCAACCTGTGAGACCGTGTGATGCGGACTGCGGAAAGGGCGTTGGGTAATCAATGACGTGCCATTGCTGAGTTTTCCGGCTACAGAATGGACCTGAGTGGTCTCCAAACTCTCTGATAAGGAAAGGGGTGGCAAGATGCCTGGCAAACGCTTGGCCATCATGGACTTACCGCTTCCTGGAGGACCGATGAGAATGGCATTGTGTCCACCAGCAGCCGCCACTTCGAGAGCACGTTTCACACTCTCCTGGCCTTTCACGTCGGCAAAGTCGAGATCACTGGTATATTGTTGTGTATAGAATTCCTTTCTGGTATCGACCACTGTTGGCTCAAATTCCTCTCCCCCGTTGAAAAAGCTGATGACGTCCGCAAGACTATTCATGCCATAGACTGCAAGTCCATCTACAACTGCTGCTTCCCTCGCGTTTTCATGAGGTACCAGCAGACCTTTGAACTTCTCTTTCTTGGCACGGATAGCTACTGATAGCACGCCACTGACAGGTTTCAGCTGACCATCGAGACCAAGTTCGCCTAACAGCATGTATTCATGTAACATGCTGTCGTCCACTTTGCCATGGGCAGCCAGGATGCCGATGGCTAACGACAGGTCATAGCCACTGCCTTCTTTCCGGATATCAGCAGGACTAAGGTTGATGGTCAGATCGGCAGGCGATAGTTTGAAACCCACGTTTTGGACTGCTGCGCGGATGCGGTCATAGCTTTCCTTTACAGCCGTGTCAGCTAATCCTGACAGGTGGAACATTACGCCTCTTGTCAGACTCACTTCGATGGTAATGGTTGTTGCCTCCAGTCCCATCACTTCAGCACAAAATGTTTTAATAAGCATAGTATCAGGGTTTAACAATGAAAACTTTTATTCTGTCTCTTGCTTTGGCAGTAACTTGTCGATCTTATCCATCAGGTCTTTTTGGCTTAGCGAATGACCAATGATCTTGCCCTTGCCGTCGATGAGGATGTTATCAGGGATGAAGGAGAGGCCTATACGACTGAGGATGGGGGTCTCCCAGAGTCGTCCGTCGCAGATGGTGGCCCACTTGATGGAGTCACGCTCCAGCTTCTTCCGGCAGGCTTTAATGTCAGCATCGAGGCAGACGGTCAGCACCTTCAGCTTGTTGCCGGCTTCCTTCTGTTTCTTCTGCAGCTGGCGAAGGATGCCCTGCCCCTCAAAGTTGTCAGTGGTCCATACGGTGATGACGTTCACTTGGGCATTGAGGTCGGAGGATTTCACCTCTTCTCCGTTGATGTCGATGGTGGAGAAGGATGGCAGACGATCACCGTCTTTCAGGTAGCTGAGTCCTTCTATCCGTTTCATCAGGGCCTTCTGCTCATCGGTGGGCTTCTGACCTGCTTGCATCACCAGCGTCATGAGTTGCGCCGCATGCTTGTAGTCGGGTTGGGCTGACTGGATGAAGACTTTACGGATGAGATAGAGCGCGAAGGGTGAGGTGGGGTTTTCTTTGATAAATTGCTCTGTGGAGCGTGCCACCTCGGGCGGTGTCTGCTGACTGGTCTTCTTCCGATATTTCGTCAGCACCTCATTTTCTTCCGTGCCATCTACGTCGATCTCACGCAGATGTGAGACATCGCCCTCGATGGTGACTTCGGCTCCTTTCTCGCCGTAAACGGGCACTTCGGAGAAGTTGGGGAAGATCACGATGAAGGCGGTCGGCTCTTCAAGGGCCACCTCATAATGGAATTTGCTTTTGACGACGGCGACTGTATCAAGCGGGAAGTTGCCATTGATGTCACAGATGTACAGTTCGCCTTGGTTGAAACCTTTGAAAGTTCCTTCCAGAAGGAATGTCTGCCGTTTCTCTCCGCATCCCGTGAGAAGCAACAGCCCCAAGAGCATCATCAAACACCCAAATGCCTTTTTCATCTTCTTATTTGTTGATCTCCAGATCGTTTTCAGCATATTTGGCCAGGCCCTCATCTTTGCTGGTGGCACTGCGCAGTGCCTCCTTGGCATCGACGGTGTTGCCCATACGGTTATAGACGATGGCTTTCAGATAGTCGGTTGTGGCGTCGGCTTGTTTGATTTGTTTGAGTGTGGCCTCAGCCATGGCATAGTTCTTGTTCAGGATCTGAGCCAGCGCTGCACTATTGGAACAGGTGTTACCGAAGTCTTGTTCTGCCTGTGCATAGTTTCCCTTTGCCAGATTGAGGTTGCCCATGACCTCTGCCAGTCCGTTGGCATCGGTGGCTGATGCGATGAGCAGTTCGGCTGTCTTCACATCGCCGTCTTTCAGTGCCAGCAGACCTTGGTTCGCCTTTGATTCTGGCAGTTTGGCATCGATACGTAATGCCTGTGCCAGCAGACTCTTGGCAGCCTCATAGTCACCACGGGCATAGGCGATGGTGGCTAAGTTGTTATAGGCACGGGCATCGTTTGGATAAACGGTCGTTGTGAGCTTATAGACAGCTTCCTGTTCGGCTGGTGTCTCCTTCAAGGTGGCACCATAGAGCAGTTCCTCAATACTCAGTTTCTTGGGGTCGGCCTGGATCTGGTCGAGAATCTGCTCATCACTGCGACCGATGGTCTCATAATTGATGATAAGACGAGAACGGCGCAGTTGTGGCAGGATACCATCGGCCAGTTCACGGAAAGCAGTTGAGATGTTCTTGATCTGCTGTTCACGCTCCTGTGGATCCTTATACATCGCCAACACGCGCAGGATGATGTCCTTGTCCTGGATGTTGCTGGCTTTTACCAGTTCTTGGAATCCCTCCCAGTCCTGAGCCGTATATTTGGCATCCACATTGGCATTCATCTTAATCTTCTTCAACTCTTGGTTGACATACTGTTCAGATACTTTCTGACGCTCGTTGGCCAGTTTGTCGTTGATGTTGAAACCACCATCAGGTGAGGCGTATGCCGACACTTCCACATTTTCCAGGTTCAGTCCTTCGCGGTCGTCGTTGATCTGCTTGAGCATCTTCACGAACTCTTTTACTGAGTTGTTCTTCAGTTCGCTTTTGCGGAGATTGGCCTGCTGAATCAAGAACTTGATATTTGCTTCCTGTTTCTTCTTGGTGATACGCTGATAGGCATCGGTAGCCACTGCTGCCTGAGCTGTTGTAATGGTGTGGCGATAAAGTTCAGAGGTTGCAATAATGCCATCGGCCACCTTTACCTCAGGGATGGTGACCTGCTTTGACCCCAATCGCGCGTCGAAGGTCATATATAGCTCAGCCTTGTTACAGTCGGCGTAGGCGAAGTTTGTCTTCAACGTATAGTTACCACCAGTATGATACCCAATGGTCTGATTATTGTCGGTCACGTTTTCTCCCTGGAAAGTGGCTTTATTACCCTGTACACGCTCTCCGTTGGCATAGCGCAGTTCAGGGATAATGGTTACCACAGCTTTCTTGTTCATGTACTTTTCCGGGAAATGACCATTGATGGTAGCAGGAACTGCACCCTTCTGGGTTTCCAGAGGATTAGGTGTCACCGTGAAATTGTCTGCTGAAAGAGGCCCCAACTTCGAACATGAAGTAAAGAGCATCGTTGAAACTACAGTCAGAAGAAGGAACTTTTTTTTCTGCATATTATCTGAAGTGTTATAGTATTAGTGCCGCGAGCGGGACTCGAACCCGCACAACCATTTCTGGTCAAGGGATTTTAAGTCCCTCGTGTCTACCAATTCCACCATCACGGCAAACCATCTTTGCAGTCGCGAATAGCTTTCGCGAGTGCAAAGGTAAGCCTAATAATTGGAATAGCCAAACATTTTACACAATTTTTAGATTTTTGATGTTAATTCCAGGCACGGATAATGCTACCATCGAGGGCTGCATTGTATTTGAGGAGCTGACGACCGCCTGCGCCCTCGGCTACAACACCATTGTTGACATCGTAAGTGCGATTGCATTTGGCACAATGCAGTTGAAGACCGTTGTCCTGCCAGGTCAGGGGATAGTTGTAACCCCCGTAATCAGAGAGGCAGTTGGGGCACTGTCCATCCCACGCGAGTAGGGTGAAATCATAGGTGCTGGTACCGATGATGATACAGTCATTGGCACCAAGATAGTAATTGAACTGAGACTCGCGTTCCGTGGTAAGGGACACATCTTCTTTGGCGTTATCGTAGTTACGAGTGGTTTTCAGATGACGGATGCCTTGGTTATCAACATAGGTCTGTACCTGACAGAAATGGCCGTTATTGCCAAGAATGCCCGTCAGCTGACAGGGCAGGGGGTGGAGTGAGGTGTCGAAGATGAACTGGCAGCGGTTCTCACGACTGATACTGTCGTTGGCGTTGCAGGCAGCCATCATCAGACAGACGGACAAAAGAAAGAGTTTAAATTTATTCATCTGCCTAAGAGTTTACGCTCCGCTTCTGTCATACGCTCAAAGTGGAAGCCATCAAGGGTCTGTTGCATGATTTTGCCGATTTCATCGTTACAGAGGTTGCCGATGGAACCCTCATGGGTGTGATGGATCTCGTGGTTGGCCTGGAACTTGCCGGCTTCAATGTCGAGTCCCACCTTCTTATAGGCATCGCGGAAGGGCATGCCGTCGGCGGCCAGACGATTCACTTCCTCAACAGAGAACATCGGGTCGTACATCGGGTTGTCGAGGATATGCTCGTTGACCTCTATCTTATTAATAATGTAGGCAGTCATCTGGAGACAATCCTTCAGTTCATCGAAAGCAGGGAGGAAGACTTCCTTGATAATCTGCAGGTCGCGGAAGTAGCCACAGGGCAGGTTGCTCATGATGAGCATCACCTGTTGGGGAAGCGACTGGAGTTTGTTGGATTTGGCACGAATCAACTCGAAGACATCGGGATTCTTCTTATGAGGCATGATGGATGAACCCGTGGTGCACTCTTTCGGGAGTTTTACGAATGAGAAGTTCTGGGAGTTGAACAGACAGGCGTCGAAAGCCAGTTTGGCCAGCGTACCGGCGATGGTAGCGATGGCGAAACCGACATTACGCTCCATCTTTCCGCGCCCCATCTGGGCATAGACCACATTGTAATCCATCGAATCGAAACCCAACAACTCTGTGGTCATCGTACGATTGAGCGGGAAAGAAGAACCATAGCCTGCTGCCGAACCAAGGGGATTGCGGTTGGTCATCTTATAGGCGGCCTGCAGGAAAAGCATGTCGTCAGTAAGGCTCTCAGCGTAGGCACCGAACCAGAGACCGAAGCTGGAGGGCATGGCAATCTGAAGGTGGGTATAGCCTGGCATGAGCACATCCTTATATTGGTTGCTCTTCTGGATCAGTTCGTCGAACAGGATCTTGACGCCATCAGCGATCTCCTTCAGTTCATGACGTGTGAAGAGCTTCAGATCCACCAACACCTGATCGTTACGTGAACGACCAGAGTGAATCTTCTTACCCATATCACCCAGACGACGGGTGAGAATCATCTCCACCTGAGAGTGGACATCCTCGACACCCTCCTCAATCACGAACTCACCACGTTCAGCAGTTTGGTAGATGTCCTTCAGCTCAGCAAGCAGTTGGGGAAGTTCATCATGCTCCAGAAGTCCGATGGATTCGAGCATTGTGATATGAGCCATGGAACCCAGCACATCGTATTTGGCCAGATAAAGATCCATCTCACGGTCACGTCCGACGGTGAAACGCTCTATCTCTTTGTTGACCTCAAAATTCTTTTCCCAGAGTTTCATCTTTTATTTTTTAACCTTTACACGTAATGGATCTGTGCGAGGGCATCGGCAATCTTCTCGACACCATCTTGGAGTGGCTTCTCGACCATGCTCTTGATGAAGGGGTTGAGTTCTGCCTTCACAGTGACCTTCATTTTGGAGTTATTCTCGTCAACGGGCAAGACCTGTACCCATACATTGAAGGGAACAGGTGACTGTACCGTCTCGAACTTGATACATTTGGGCTCCTCACGGTCACAGATACGGAGTTTGAGCTCACCGACAGGAGCCACGTTGAGGCTCACAGTATCCTGGTCGAAACTGAAGTCACTGACTTTATCCTCAGGTACACGGTCGCGCACCTTTTCAAGGTTGTTGAGGTCGCTGATATTATCATATACGGCCTGCTGAGGGTAGGGCACATGCTTGACGCTACTCTCGAATTTGCTTTCACTTCCGAATAATCCCATAGGTCTGAATATTATTGTTTCCAAGTTTCGGGGCTCTTGCGCCATTCGGCGAGCACAGCCTTCTCTTCTTCCTTGATATAGCCGATCTTGGCTGCTTCTTCTACCACATGATTGTAGTCAGTAAGGGTGATGAGCTTCACACCTGCCTCCTCGAAGGCCTTTTCTGCCACAGGAAAGCCATAGGTGAAGGATGCTACCATACCCACAACCTCTACACCATATTCACGCAGCGCAGCTACAGCCTTCAGAGAGGAACCACCTGTAGAGATAAGATCCTCGACCACCACCACTTTCGCACCTTTCTCTATCTCGCCTTCAATCTGGTTGCCCATACCGTGATCTTTCGGTTTCGGACGAACGTAGGAGAATGGCAGACCGAGTTGATCGGCTACAAGCGCCCCTTGGGCGATAGCACCAGTGGCAACACCAGCCACAGCCTCTGCCTCAGGGAAATACTCCTGGATGGCATGACAGAGCTCCAGTTTGACAAAGGAACGTAATGCTGTGAATGAAAGTGTCTTACGGTTGTCTGTGTAAATAGGTGATTTCCAGCCTGATGCCCATGTGAAGGGATCGTTTGGCTGCAGTTTGATGGCTTTGATTTCCATCAGTTTGCGTGCTAATTGATTCTTGATGTCCATATTGTCAACGTTGATTTGGCTGCAAAGATAGTAAAAAAGTAAGAAAGTAAAAAGGTAAAAGGGTAAAAAATGATAAAAAGCCTATGATTTGGCGAAACCGAGGGAGAGGATGCTGATGCGAACGTCGCCAGCCTGGCAGAGTGCCTTGGCACAAGCCAGACAGGTGGCGCCAGTGGTGACAACATCATCGATGAGGAGCAGATGCTGACCACTGACGGCTTTAGCATCGATGAGTTCAAAGACATGTTCCACATTATCATGACGCTCCCAGCGCCCTTTGTTGGTCTGACTGCCTTCGAAAACTGTGCGACGTACGACCTTCTTGAGAATCGGCAGTCCTGTGATCTCACTGACACCCTGGGTAATTTCCTCACTCTGGTTGTAGCCTCGTTGATGCTGACGTCTTTTTGCAAGCGGAACAGGCACAATTCCATCGATTCCATCGAAGAATCCCGCAGATTGGATCTCCTTGGCAAGCATACGTCCGATGGTGGTGCCGATATCTGGTCGGTTTTTGTATTTCAGTTCATAGATGATGTTGGCTGTCTGGGCGTGGGGCTCGTAATAGAAGAAGGCGGTGGCACGTTCAATAGGAATCTGTACCCAAAACAGACGGGCCATCTCATTCTCATAAGCGTTGTGATGGAATCCAGTGCGTGGCAGATGGAAATTGCATTTGGAACAGATAACTTCTTCAGTGACCGACAGTCTATGTCCGCAGACGACACAGAGCCGTGGGGAAATCAAATCGAGTAGTCTTCTCCAGAAGGATATCATAGTACTCAGAGAGCTGTTTCAAAGTCATCTTCATCGACATCAAGACACTGACGGATGATATCGAATGTAAAACCTCGTCCTATTGCAAAACGAACAAGTTTCTGGTTAAGCTCGTAATCGTTTTGGGCTTTGATGGTCTTTCGTTTCTGATGGAGTAACGGACGGAGCACGTTAAGATACTCGTTATCGTCGATTTCATCGAGCACCTGCTGTTGGATTTTCGGGTTGATGTGTTTGAGCCAGAGACCCTGTTGCACCTTTCGGCGCCCCCATTTATTGTATCGAATTTTATCTTTTACAAAGGCTCGGGCATAACGCTCGTCGTCAATATATCGTTCGCTGACGAGTCGTTGGATGATGCGTTCTTGTACGGATTCATCGATATCCCAGCGTTTGAGCTTGTCACGCATCTCCTGTTGACAATGCTCTGCTTGGGCACAAAGGGCAGCCAACTGAAGGTAGGCTTCCTGTTCTGTGATTTCTTTTTTCATTTCTTAGTGGCTTTAAGGAAACGTTGCTTGCCGTATAGATCCTGACGGTATTCAATGCCAGAGAAACCTAATTGGTGAAGATAGTCTCCAACAGACTCTGCTGTCAGTGGGTTCAGTTCGAAGAAGAGCTTGCCGCCCATAGTGAGGTGCTGCCAGGCAAAGTCGGCAATCCTCTGGTAGAAGATGATGGGATTGTCATCTGGTGCGAAGAGGGCTATAGCGGGTTCATAGTCAAGTACGTTTTGCGCCATTCCATCGCGTTCTGACGGTTTGATATAGGGGGGATTGCTGACAATGGTGTCATAAGTCGTCTCACCAAGTATAGCGTTTGCATCGAGGATATTATGTTTCTCAATAGTCACGTTGACGCCCTGACGCGTGGCATTCTCATGAGCTATTCGGAGTGCATCGTCTGAGATATCCCAGGCAGAGACCTGTGCGCGAGGCAATTCGGCTGCAAGGATAATGGCAATGCAACCACTCCCCGTCCCGATATCCAATAACTGTTTAGCATGTTTGGCTTCCGAGACGACCCATCCGCATAGTTCGGCAGTCTCCGGACGGGGGATGAGTACACCAGGAGCTACGTGAAACTGCCGAGTAGCAAAATCGGCTACACCTAATATATATTGTACGGGTTCCCCTTTTTCAAGCCTTCGCATGATTTTTTCCAGTTCTGCTTGGTCATCTGCGGATAATTGTGTAACTTTGCCGCAAATAATGTCTGTCAGCGACAGGCCGAAGCGCACGTCGAGCACCCAGCGGACGAGAGCCTTAGCCTCGCCTACTTCGTAGCATGCAGTCAGTCTCTGGCAGAGCGTTTTGTATGTCATATTAATTATGAAGATCTAGTGTGAGAAGGATATCAAACGGCTCAGAAAGCAAGACGCAATCCAATGGTCTCATGCTTCAGATTGGGTTTTAGACTGTATCGATAAATAACTGTACATTTTTTTTCTTCAAAACTCCAGTTACCTCCTCGATGTACACGTTCAGAACCATTTGTTGCTCCTGTAGGATTAGTCTGAGGAGTAGATTTATAGCGTCCTATACGGTCTTCACACCACTCAGACACATTTCCGCTCATATCGTATAACTTCAGTTCGTTAGGCTTCTTTGTCTTGACATCGTGTGTTTGACAGTGATTAGCATCCATGGTGTTAAAATCCCATTCCCCGCCAAGGGGTCTGTCACCACTGTTGGCCCAGTACCAAGCTATATCATTAACGTTGTTGCTGCCGCTGAAACGAAACTTTTGACTGATGACACCGCCACGTGCGGCAAATTCCCACTCTGCTTCTGTAGGCAGACGGAATTTTTTCCCCGTCAACTGATTGAGCTTAGTAACGAACTCCTGACAATCGTCCCAACTGACATTCTCCACAGGGCGCTGTTTTCCTTTCCAGGTAGAGGGATTACTGCCCATTACAGCCTGCCACAGTTCCTGTGTTACCTCTGTCTCACCTATAAAGTACGGTGAGAGTGTTACATCTTGGATGTATCGCTTTGATTGTAACATATCTGGAATCCCCTCGAATCCCTGTTGCATTCCCATCATAAAATGACCACCATCGACATATACCATCTTAAAGGTTACACCTGCGACTTTAACGGTCAGGACAGAATCCTTGTGACTTGGCTTTGTTTGTTTCCTTGCAGTATTAGACGTTGTTTTTTCTGTTGGCTTTGTCTTGATTGGCTGTTCTTTCCTTTTAAGCAATGTACCGCAACCGTCGGTGGTGATAGTTGCCATATCACCGTTGCTGTCAGTCATTGTGGCCTTGCCATTAGCGAATTCCGAAAGGGTGACCTTGAAAACTGAGTTCTTATTAGGCACAAGATTATCTGTCAGAATAATATAACGGCATACTACTTCACCCACGGGAAAACCCTCTTTGAAGGTCCCTTCTACACAATACCAAGACTTATATTCCTTGTCGACGCATACAATGCCTGCGCCCTCTCCGTCGGCAAGGCCATTCTTAACATTACCGCTCCAGTACACATTAGGGATGCGATAGAAGAAAGTGTGCTTTTCTCCTTTTGTGGTCAGCGCCGATACAGGGTCGCCGTTATATGCCCAAATTCTGCTAGTGTTGGTAAGTTCTGAGCACAATATATCGGACTTCGAATATTTCTTGTGGACATAATAAAAAAAGTTTTCTGCAGGAATAAACTCGAACCAGAGGAGTTTCCACTTGTGACTTTCCAATCCTTTTTCTTGGTAATCATAGCGATCGAAGATATAGTCATCGTGAAGGTCTTTGAAATGATTAAATTCAGCGAGCGTGGCTTTTCCGTCTATTTCACAACGGTAAAACTCTCCTGGCTTTGGCTTTTGAGTTGCAAGTGCCGTTTGCATGGCTTTTTCTAAAACTGCCAGTTTCTTTGCGTTAGTTGGCTGAGCCTGGATGGACAGGGCTGTGACAGACAACATCAGGATAATCATTATTCGTTTCATATTGTTCTTCTATTTATGCTTTTATAAAGCAAGGCGCATGCCAATAGTTTGTCTTTGTTCCTTACCCCAGGCATTCGTTCTTGCCGTTACGCTGCAGCCTCTCTTGTCAGAAGTACTCCAATTGCCGCCACGTACAACTCTTGTCGTCCCTGAGTCTGGGCCTATGGGATCCTTTACATTCTCATTCTTAGGATATAAGTTGTACCAGTCTTCGCACCATTCCGATACATTTCCAGACATGTCGTAAATACCTAATTCATTAGGCTTTTTTGTCTTTACCTGATGGGTGGTTTCGGTATCTTCATTTTCCCACATCCAAGCCACTTCCGTAACATTATTACTGCCACTAAAGAGATAGCCGTTGCTCCATTTGCCACCACGGGCGGCGTACTCCCATTCTGCCTCAGTGGGTAAACGGAATTGTCGGCCTGTCAATTGGTTTAGTTTATTGATGAATGTGTGGCAATCATCCCAACTTACCTGCTCTACAGGTAAGTTGGAACCTTCGAAAAACGAGGGGTTGTCGCCCATGACAGCCTGCCACAGTTCCTGTGTCACTTCTGTTTCTGCAATATGATAAGACGAGAGTGTCACCAGGTGGGCGGGACGTTCGTTATAGTTAGCCCCCTTGTCATCATTGGCAGTACCCATTGTATAGTTTCCTCCATCGACCTTAATCATCGAGAAAGTCATGCCTCCAACCTTGATGTCGAGAGTGGCATACTTCTCAAGCGTGGCTGTATAGACAGTGGTCTTGCCCTCTTCAATAGTAAGAGTTCCGCTAGTGGTGTTGAACCCTTCTTTTCTGATGATGACCTGGTGATTGCCAATGAGCAAATCTTTTACTGACAGAGGTGTCACACCCATCCCCTTGCCATCGATGGTCACCTCTGCCTGGCCAGGGGTACTCCTGATGTCGGCACTGCCCCAAATGGCAACTGGTGCACCAATGTTGATAACTGTAGGTTTTGCAGAGGCTGTAATGGTTTTCTGAAGTGTCACTGTTTTGTGATGGGCTTTCCTTGTTTCAAAAGAATATGGGCCTGCCATGAGTATTCCCGTCCACGATCCTTTGCCTTTCAATTCACCGTTTACCCAGATTTCTGCGCTGTTGTCAGTAGTAGTGACTTTAACAGTAGATGAATTGTGCAGCAACTTGATATCAAGTGCCTTCTTGTTGTCTGGATCGTCGATAGTGACCTTGCCAACCTCCGCAACATAGTCTTTTGCCTCTACTCGGTAGTCGTAGGTACCCAGCGGTAAAAGCTTTGTAGCAGTGCCCTCTTCTGTGGATAGCCGCTCGCCACCGATTTCAACAACTGCATCACGAGGTGAGAGGTGGAACACGATGAACTGGGTCTCGCGCGTCTTCTTGACTACAGTATAGACCTCTTCCGACAGTAGGCGAAGAATATATGTCCTTGCTCTTTCCAGAGACTGTCCTAAATCGTAATTGCGGATGGTTCCCAATTGCGGGTGTGAGATAGTGAGACGCTTTGTTCCACTCTGCACATAAACCCAGATCTCACCAGTTTTCTGTTCAGTCTTGACAACACTGAGCGAGCCAGCATCGAAAGTGAAACCCTTTTGAGTGGTTTCCACCTTAATGAGGGCGCACTTTTGACCATTCTGATCCATAACGGTGGTCCCCGCTGTATTGGCCGTCAGATCGTTCTCATCCATTCTGAAACTCTCCACCTTTAGCTTTTGTGCATGTACCGTTAGGAGGCACAGAAAAGTAATGATAGTTGTTAAAAGGAATCTCATATCAGTTTTTTATTATTTTAGAGTGCCAAACGTAATCCTAAACTCCCTTTTGAAGGTATCTTGTCGTACGATCGCCATGTCACAGGACGACAGGAATGATAATAACCACCGCCTCGTGTCACGTGACTTGTTCCTGAAGCAGGACCTTTCGGATTGTTTGAACCTGCTTTCTTATAGTTTTCTGCATACCAGTCCTGACACCACTCCCATACGTTACCGCTCATATCATAAAGGCCAAGTTCATTGGCTTTTTGGGTCTTCACGTCGTGGGTAGTCCCAGAGCTGTTACCCGAGTGCCAAGCCACCTTATCCTCGTTATTGCTACCGCTGAAGGTGAATCCGCGACTCTTATTACCGCCAATAGCGGCATATTCCCATTCTGCCTCAGTGGGCAGACGGAACTGCTGACCAGTCAGTTCGTTGAGCTTGCTGAGAAATATCTGGCAGTCATTCCATGATATGTTTTCTACAGGCTTTTTGGGACCCTTTGAGAGTGATGGATTATTGCCCATAATAGCCTCCCACATTTCTTGCGTTACTTCCGTTTCTCCTATCTGATAGTCAGAAATTGTCACTTCATGACGAGGTTCAGAATCGCCTTGCGACTCGCCGAGCATAGGATCTGTTCCCATCATAAACGTGCCTCCCTCCACTTGTCTCATGTTGAAACTGATACCTCCCACGTAGTAAGGAATCATATACCTCTCAAGTGTGCCAGATAGTTTTGCTATTTCGTTCTTCTTTATAGTCAGTGTTGTAATATAGTCTGTGCAGCCCTCCTTGCTCAGACGCACCTTGTGATCGCCAAAGGAAAGTTCACCTATTGTCATGGGTGTCTGACCAACATTTTCCCCGTCAATGTAGATGTCTGCCATACTGGGTGAACTGGTAATCTCAGCCTCGCCTGTGGTCTGTTCCGAGGCATGGCCTATCATGGTCTTTACCTCGGCAGTAGTCAGTTTCATCACATAAGTTCTTCCACGTCTGAGCATCATGCCTAAGTCGTAGTCGCGGAGTACGCCGAACTGCTGGTGGGAAATGGTCATTCTCTTCACGCCTTCCGGCACATATACCCATATCTCACTTTCCTTTTGCTCAGTCTTCACAATACCAAGTGATCCGGCATCAAAAGAAAAGTCACATTGAGGCGATTTCACTTTAATGAGTGCGCATTTTTGCCCGTTCTGGTCTATGACAATTGCTCCTTCCGTATTGGCTGTCTGGTCACTTTCGTCCCACGTAAAACTCTCTACGGATAGTTTTTGGGCCTGCATGCTGAGTGTGATGCAGAGTAAGGCTGATATGAATAATAACCGCTTCATCTTCTCTGTAGATTATTTGAAGTCACCTGGTCCATAAAGACCGAAGTTCGGATCTTTCTCTGGTTGCCATGTGCGGACTTTGATGATTGGTTGTTTGGGGTTGTTGACGTCAACCTCTAGGAACAGATATCCTTTGTCGCCGTAAGTCGAAGAATAGTAGTCCTGCGCTATCTGAATGCCATAGGTTTCTCCGCCCTTGCCAAGTTTCACCACGTCGTTATTGGCAAAGCGGATATTAATGTATTCATTGGCATTGAAGCAGCGTGAAAGATTCTTCAGATACTGATCCTTCGAATAGCGATTGTACTTGATGATCTTGTTGTCCTGATATCGTTTGCCGTCCGTCAATTCATTTTGTGCCCGTTTGGCTACGTTTGCAACGATAATAATGGCGTCATCGTCGAAGATGGTGTTGATATAGTCAAGCCGTTTCAGGGCGTAGGCGGTCTTATAATTCTCAAGAAATTCCATGAGAACTTTTCTGGCCGACTCACTCCATACACCCTTGTTTAAAATGTCATCCTCAGCAGTTTTCCCTAAACCGAATGCCACATTGTCAATCTTACCTGCTGTATTGAAGGTGAATACCAAATCCTCCACAAATGATTTACGTACACCACTGCGGAATGAGAAGGATGCCTGAATACCTCGGACAGTCATTTCCCCTCCTTCGCCAGGATAAAAGATGGGTTGCGGATTTCCGATAATTCTCGCAGTGCCATAGGAGAATATCAAGCGACGAAAGATGTCAAGCCCTTCTTTGGTAAAATAAGGTGCCACCTTGTCCGTCTGTCTGCTGCGGATGGCGCCGATGGCGGCATCCATCGTTTTTGCATATTGGGCGACTTCAACGGCAGTGGCTGCGGTGGGAGCCTTGATGATGGACTTGTCCGTCTGGCTGAAACTCTCAGTCAGGCTATAGGCCGCACCAGTAACAGCTTCTGCATCCACCGTCGTGTATGATTTACGCATAGCCTGGCTGCTCAGGATGTTAAGTACCGACTCCACTTCTTTGTCGATATGTGCCTCTGTCAAGTATTCATATTCGAACTTTAGCTGGTATTTACTGCTCTGGTTTCCTTGGGCCAGTTCCAGCACGCCAGAACCGTCTTTTGCACTGTTGATAGTGCTCCAATCTCGTCCGTCAAAATAGGTATAGTCCACACTGGATACAGGCTTTCCACGGTATGCAATGGAAAGGTCTACGTCGTCATCCTTACGTCTGACTACGCTAATCTTCAGATCGTCAAACACATGATTCATTTGTTCTGGAATCCAGGTGGTTAGGATATGTTTTTTACCGTCGTCGTCTGTGTAGCTGACTTCATCAGGATATTGTAAAGATCGTATGAGTGCCAAGGCCCAATAGTAGTAGCGCAAGGCATCGTCAGCCTTGCCGAGAGTTTCTGCCCTAAGTGCCGATTCTACCATGTCTATGGCTTTTGCCTTCCGACTTTCAAAGATTCTGTTCAACTCTGCTTTTTTGATATAGCGGCCTACGGTGGCATCAGGTTCGTTTTTCAGGATCATTCGCTCCGTGTTGGTGAGCGTGGCTTGTGAGTAGGTCTTGATGCGGTTTTCTACAAACGAGTGGTGGTCGATGTTTTTGCCATCACTTTCTTCCTTGAATCCCATATTGGTGTTACTGCTCACAAAGGTGGAAATCCTGCTGACAAGGTCAGCTAACGCATAACGATCTGCCTCTGCCACAGTGGAAGCACTGCCCGTTCCCCAGATATATTCATCGCTGGTAGTTACGGTATTCCATGATTGTGCGGCTACTAATAATGGAATAAGGCTAAGCAGTAATGTGATTATAGCTTGTTTCATTTTTTAATTATGTTTTTGTCAGCAATGCTTTGCTGTCTTTATATTTTCTGCAAAGATACTAATTATACCGTTTATTTCCAAATTTATTATGCTTTTTTCGGTTTTCTTTTGCCGTATACGGAAAAAAAACTAACTTTGCATGTTGATAACGTAAGCAGAGATGAAATGTTAAATGTCATAAGGAGGACTAAGAAATATTGATGAATGACGAAAAATACATGCGGCGTTGCCTGCAGCTGGCGCAGAATGGCCATCAGAATGCCAAACCGAATCCGATGGTAGGTGCAGTGATTGTGTCTGCCGATGGGCGGATTATTGGTGAGGGTTATCATGTGCGTTGTGGCGAAGGACATGCCGAAGTGAATGCTTTTGCCTCTGTGAAGGCAGAAGATGAACCGCTGTTGTCAGAGGCTACCATCTATGTGAGTCTGGAGCCTTGTTCACACTATGGAAAGACGCCCCCTTGTGCTGACCTGATCATCAAGAAAGGTGTACGGCGCGTGGTGGTAGGCTGTGTGGATCCTTTTGCAGAGGTCCAGGGCCGCGGTATTCGCAGGTTGCGTGAGGCTGGCATCGAGGTGGAAGTGGGTGTACTCGAGAAGGAGTGTATGACACTGAACCGACGTTTCTTCACATTTCATCGTGAACAGCGCCCTTATATCATCCTGAAATGGGCTCAGACAGCCAATGGCTTTATCGATGACCATTTCAAACCGGTACAGATATCGAATGACTTTACCAAGATGCTATCTCATAAGCTTCGTGCGGAGGAAGATGCCATCCTTGTGGGACGTGTGACTGAAGAACGCGATCATCCTCAGTTGACTGTCCGTGAGTGGAGTGGCTCTGATCCGAAACGACTGGTTATCGATCATGCCCATCCTCTGAATTTGGAGAGCCTGTATAGTCATCAGATACAGTCGTTGATAGTAGAAGGGGGTGCCAGGACCTTACAGTCGTTCCTTGACAAAGCCCTTTGGGATGAACTGCGTGTGGAGACAAACTTCGGCATGACGGTCAGCGATGGTACCCGGGCCCCCCTCGTTCCTGCTGACGCGGTGGTGAGCGAAACCATCCGAGACGGCGCGAATCAATTGGTATGCTATCACAAAATAATCCCCGAAAGTTGACTTTCGGGGATTATATTATTAATAAGGTGTAACCTCTTACTTGGTGATAGCCTTACGGGCAGCATCGATCTGCTCCTTAGCCTCGGCCAGCTGAGACTTCAGCTCGGCAACGGTCGTAGCGTTCAGAGTGTCGAGAGTAGCAAGTGCCTCAGCAACGGGCTTGATGTCGGGATCGTACTCAGCGAGACGGTTCAGAGCATCGAGAATCAGCACAACACGGAAGGTGGTGTTAGCGGCAGCATCGTCGTCGAAAGCGGCGAGGAACTTGTCTGAGTTCTTGCTGGCACAATAGATCTGCTCAATGAGAGAGGCAGCGGCAATCTGCCAGAAGTAGTTGATGCGGCTGTTCTCATTCATAGAGTCATAGAGAACCTGAGGTGTCTCTGCAGGGCTGGTGTTCTCAAGAACCTTGAAGGAAGGATCGTTGATGTCGGCACCCAGCTTGGTCAGGGCCTTCTCATAATCATCAATAGACATCTCATAGAGTTTTGCGATGTTCTTGTCAACTTCGAGGGCTGCCATGATGCGATACTTCTCTGCGAGTGTGGTGGCGTTCTCTGCTACTGAAGGATCCAACAGATAGTCGGGCTTAACCTGCTTCTCCTCCTTTGTCAGCTTGAAGCTACCTTCATTGTCAGCCTGCAGGAAAGGAAGCTGCTTCAGCTTGCCAACTTCACTGGCCAGACTGTCAACATGCATCTTGATGCTTGCCTCAATCTGCTCCTGTTCGAAACTCTTTACTACTGAATCTGTTGACTCAGTATTGTTTGCAGTTTTGTTTCCGCAAGCTGCAAATGCGATTGCTGCGAATGCGACAGCGAGAATTGATAATTTTTTCATTGTTTTTTTGAATTGATAGTTATTAATAAAAGAATTATTTATTTTTCTACTTTCTGATAATCCTTCCTGGCCAGTCGGTAAAGAGGAATAATGAGAGGATGAAACACATCAGCAACATGACACACATGTTGAACCAGAGTGTCTTGATCTGCCAATCGCCCAGAATCTTCACACTGCTATAGAATGGCGCGCGTCCCCAATTATTTTGCGGGGTGAGGAAGATGGTCTGCATACGAGGCACGATATGACCATCGATGACTTCAAGCATCTTTTTCTGGTCTGCACCTACGACACAATCCTCAAGTTTGAGGTTGTAATTATCGCGTTTCAGTTCCAATACGGCATCCTTACCCATCTCACGTATCATCGTGGAGACGTATTTGTCAGCCTTGAGCGAGATGGCATTGCTGCGCTGTGTAAGAATATTCTCGGCTTCTTTCAGATACTGGCGCAGCGACGGGTAACTGTAATCACCCTTATAAGGTGCCATGCCACAATAAGAAGTCAGAGTGGGCAGGTTAATGCGGATGGTCTCTATGTGGTTGGGATCAACCTCCTTACCCTTCTCCTGCTCATCCTTCATGGTCTCTAATTGTGACTGCAGTTCGTCCACATAACCGAAGTTATAGAACTGTGTCTCATATTTCTCCTGATCCATCTTGAAGAATGGAGCCTCATAGGCATTGTCGGTGAAGGATGTGACAGCCAGAGCCTCGTATGACCAGCGTGAAGGGATGATCTCGCCAATCAGAGGCACATTGCCTGTGGTGCTTTTGGGGGCCAGATCAGAGAAGCTCACCACCAGTCCACAAAGCAGAATCTGCGGAATCAGCAGAATGGGGATGGTGATATAGATGGCCACCACAGAGTTCAGACACTGCGAGAGCAACAGTCCCATCAGACTTGACAGAAGGGCTGTGACAAAGAGGATCATCCACCAGGTCAGGAACAGACCGTGAAGTCCCATAATGTAATTACCGATCAGAATAAACAATAAGGTCTGTAACAGCGACACACCTGCCATATAGACGATCTTCGATGAGATGTAGCTGCCGTACGACAGATTTAGGAAACTCTCACGTTTCAACAACGCGCGATCCTTGATAATCTCCTCGGCACTGCCGCTCATACCAATAAAGGTGGCGACGATGACTGCCATGAAGAAATAGCTCACCAGATTCTTGTTGTCCATCACGGAATAACCTTCTGGTGGAGAGTAACGTGTCAGCAGGGCACAGACCACAGCCAGCAACGGTGCCTCAAGCAATGTGATGCACAGATATTGGACATTGGTAATCTTAGTGCGGAAGTTACGACGTAAGAATATCAGGAACTGCTTGAATGCATTGGGCTTCTTCTGGTCTGAGGGCGGCACATCACTGACCTTAGGCTCTGGCAACTCGGGTCTGTTCTTCAGATAGAGCTCATGCCACTCTTGTGGACTCATCTTTCGCTCATCAGAGATTTCGCCATTGTTGTTAAGTGCCTTTTCATCGATGATGTTCAGCACGATCTCCGGATTCACATTACCACAAGTGGGACAAGCACTGGTATCTGCATCAGCATAGTCGGCCGCTGTCTTGAAATAGGTAATGGCATCAATGGGGTTACCGTCGAAGACGGGGTAACCACCTTTATCGAGCAGCCAGAGACGGTCGAAGAGTTTATAGACGTCGCTTGATGGCTGATGGATATTCACAATGATCAGTTTGCCCTTCTGGGTCTGCTCCTTCAGCAGGTTGATCACCTTTTCTGTATCGGCAGAGGAGAGACCTGAGGTAGGCTCATCGAGGAAGAGCACTGCCGGTTCACGTATCAACTCCAGGGCGATGTTCAGACGCTTGCGCTGACCGCCAGAGATATATTTATTGATGGCTGAGCCAACTTTCAGATCTTTGGTAGCGTCGAGGCCTAAGTCCTTGAGGGTTTTCATCACCCGCTTGTCGAGGTCGGCTTCACTCATGCCCTCAAAGCAGAGCTTGGCGGTGAACCACAGGTTCTGATAGACGGTCAGTTCCTCGATCAGCAGGTCGTCTTGTGGCACGTAGCCAATCAGCGACTTGGCGGCAGGCTCGGAGATATCGTGTCCGTTGATGGTGATGGTGCCCTCCTGAGGCCTCAGTGTGCCATTCAAGAGAGAGAGCAGGGTCGTCTTACCCGTACCTGAGCCACCCATGATGGCTAACAGTTCACCGTTGCGCAATGTGAAACTCAGGTCGTGCATACCATTATCACTGTTCGGGAAGCGGAAATTGATGTTGCGTCCGCAGAATTCCACTTCTTCCGTCTTATCTATATCCAGCCCCTTGACACCCTTATAGACATCGAGGATAGTGGAATAATAGACGGGTTTTCCGCTGGCTCCTTTCAGTACGCTGCTCTGGATCCATACCTGATAAGCACCTGAGAGCACGGGCACATCATTGAGCACCACGGTGTCAGGACCAGTGTAGGTGAACAGCAACATGCCAGTCTCGGGATCCAGTAAGGTCTTCAGCTGACCTTGGGTGTCGTCGAGCTGATGGATCATCACGTGCTCATTCTGGCGATTGTTGACGAAATCAACAAAGACTTGGAATTGTGCATCGGAGATCTGTAAGGTCTTGGCCATTGTGGTAAACAGGTAGTCAGTGTGACCTTCCTGATAGTTGCAGAATTCCATGAGACGCAGGAGCAGTAAAGCTGCTTCCTTATGAGAAATCTTTGTTTTCAGTTCCTTACAGATAGAGTCAACGGTATTCTGAGGATCCGTACCCATGTCGTCGGACATCTCATAGATGTTTCGTAAATCACTGTAGAATCCGAGGTATGATTCAATGTTCCTGATTCCAAAATAACGACGCATGTAGTTTTCCAGCATGGTTTTTGCCCATGCCTCATCAACTTGTTCTTCCTTGCCAAATAAGGCAAACAAGCTTAGAAAACTGGATAGTAGAATATCAGTCATCTTCCTAATTTAACACTAACACAATGTCCAAAATTGCAATTTTGCTTGCAAATATATTAAAAAAATCAGATTGCAAGCTTGTTAGGTAAGTTAAAAAGAATTAAACCGCTTTATTTACGTCCAAAATCGGCAGGCACCTCGCCCCATTTCTGCGTTTCCCACTTCATAATTGGGTTTTTGAAGTGATGTGTTTGCAGCCAGTTCTCTGCACGGGCAATGATCTGGTAAAGTTGCTCTGTTTGTGGTGTGCGCTCTAATTTTGTTTTACATTTGCGTTTGCTGACCCAGAGGATGGCATTGTAGGAATCCGAGTAGATGGTCTTGTTGGGCAAACCCTGCTGCCAACAGAGTGCCAATGCATGGACAATAGCCAAAAACTCACCGATATTGTTCGTGCCATGAATCGGGCCATAATGGAATACGCGAGCTCCTGTCTGCAGATCGATGGCCTGATACTCCATCGGTCCGGGGTTACCTGAGCAGGCTGCATCTACAGCCCATGCGTCTGCCCTCACCTCAGGAGGCAGGGGCAGTACGGTGTCATGTCTGTAATCTGGCGGATTCTGCATATTACATGCGTTCAGGCACTTCGATACCGAGAAGGCCCATACCGTTCTTGATGATCTTGGCAACATTCTTAGCCAGCATCAGGCGGACGGCTTTCTTGTCGGCATCTGCTTCGTTCAAGATAGAGTAATCGTGATAGAACTGGTTGAACACCTTCGTCAGCTCGTAACAGTAGTTAGCGATACCACTGGGTGAATAGTCCTTGCCGGCCTGCTCGACGGCAGCACCAAACTCGTTCATCTTCTGCACCAGTTCCACTTCCTTCTCTGCCAATGCAACGGGCGCAATGGCAGGCGTGAGGTTTTCTGCCTCTGCTTTGCGAAGGATGCTACGGATACGGGCGTAAGTATATTGGATGAAAGGACCGGTATTACCGTTGAAATCGATACTTTCCTCAGGGTTGAAGAGCATGTTCTTACGGGCATCGACTTTTAGGATGAAATACTTCAAGGCACCCATACCCACGATGCGGGCAATCTCGTTACGCTCTTCCTCACTCATATCGTCAAATTTCCCCAATTCCATCGAAGTTTTCAGGGCGTCGCTGACCATCAGTTCCATCAGGTCGTCAGCATCGACAACAGTTCCCTCACGGCTCTTCATCTTACCGTTTGGCAGCTCCACCATACCATAGGAGAAGTGCACCAGTTCCTTACCCCATTTGAATCCTAAGCGGTCTAACAGGATGGAGAGCACCTGGAAGTGATAGTTCTGTTCATTACCTACGACGTAGATCATCTTGTCGATGGGGTAATCCTGGAAACGCATCTCGGCCGTACCGATATCCTGTGTCATATAAACGCTGGTTCCATCGGAGCGCAGCAGCAGTTTCTGATCCAGTCCCTCGTTGGTGAGGTCTGCCCATACGCTGTTGTCCTCATGGCGCTCGAAGAGTCCTTTGGCAAGACCTTCTTCTACCTTGGCCTTACCCTTCAGGTAGGTCTGGCTCTCGTAGTAGATCTTATCAAAGCCTACACCCAATTTTTTGTAGGTTTCATCGAAGCCGGCATACACCCAGTTGTTCATCTTCTCCCACAGGGCACGAACCTCAGGGTCGTTCTGTTCCCATTTCACAAGCATCTCATGGGCTTCCTTAATCAACGGAGCCTCCTGCTTGGCCTTCTCTTCATCCATGCCCTGAGCCACTAAATCCTTGATTTCATCGCGATAATGCTTGTCGAAAGCCACGTAGTAGTCACCGATCAGATGGTCGCCTTTCTTGCCAGAAGATTCGGGTGTCTCACCATTGCCGTACTTCAACCACGCCAGCATCGATTTGCAGATGTGGATACCACGGTCGTTCACGATGTTGGTCTTCACCACTTTGTTACCATTGGCTTCCATGATCTGAGCTAACGACCAGCCTAACAGGTTGTTACGCACATGACCGAGGTGAAGTGGTTTGTTCGTGTTGGGTGAGGAGTATTCGATCATCACGAGGGGTGAGTCTTCTGTGGCCTGCTTCATACCAAAATGCTCGTCGGCATCGATGGCCTTGAGCAGTTCCAACCAGGCACCGTCACCAATGCTCAGGTTCAGGAAACCCTTTACCACATTAAACTTCTCCACAGCCGGACAGTTGGCTGTCAGGTATTCGCCAATCTCCTGAGCCGTCTGCTCGGGACTCTTTTTGGCGGCTTTTACAAAGGGGAAAACCACGAGTGTCAGATTTCCCTCAAACTCACTTCTCGTCTTCTGCAACTGCACCATTTTCTCTGTGGCGTCCATGCCATAGAGCACCTTTACGGCCTCTTGTGCAGCCTTGCTGATCAATGCTTCAATATTCATCTTTTTCAAATTTTGGGTGCAAAGATACGAATAAGCGAGCGAAAAACCAAATTTATTTGGGTTTTTCCGAGCGTGAGTATCTTCGAGACGTAGTCTCAAAGGTACGAAGCCCCACAAAAGTCAACAGTCCATTAAGCATCAGCAATTCATAACCAAAATGGTAGTCCCAAACATGCTGGGCCATCCTGTCAAGTGCAAAGCAGAGCAGGGGTGAGGCGATGCAAATATAAGGTACCAGACGGTCATTGGGCTGTCTCTTCGTGAAGAGCCCAAAGGAAAATAGTCCCAGCAACGGACCATAAGTATAGCTGGCCAAAATATAGATAGCGTCAATCAGTGAGGTGGAGTTAAGCTGACGGAACAACAGGATAAACAGCATGAAGAAGCCACACATGACAATATGCGTTCTCTTTCTAAGTGTTTCATTATCAGGCTTCTGACAGATATCTACGCAGAAACAGGTCGTCAGGGAGGTGAGGGCAGAGTCAGCGCTGGAGAACGAAGCTGCCACAATACCGATGGCGAAGAAGAGTGGTAGAAGGTGAGCTGTAAGTGGTGAGAGACCAGAACAAGACTGTATGTAGTTGGGAAGAAGGGCGTCACCCTTCAAAGGCACCTCGCCACCTGCCAGGATGGCCAGCAGTATGCCAAGGGATAGAAACAGTAGGTTGGCGGGTACAAAGGCCATACCATAGCTGCACATATCTTTCTGTGCATCGCGTAAGGTCTTGCAGGTCAGGTTCTTCTGCATCATGTCCTGATCCAGTCCTGTCATCACGATGGCAACGAAGACACCACTTAGGAACTGCTTCCAGAAGTTGTGGGGCGACACCCAGTCATCGAACACGAAGATGCGACTCATCTCACTGTTGGCAATAGTCGTTATTGCCTCACTGACAGACAGATGCATCTGGCTGATGACGGAAAGGATAATCAGGATGAGAGCCATGAACAGGCAGAGGGTCTGGAAAGAATCCGTAAACACCAGTGTAGCGATGCCGCCACGACGGGTGTAGAGCCAGATGAGTAGCACCATCATGATGACATTCACCTCAAAGGGGATGCCGGCAGGGGCAAAGACAAATTGTTGCAGGATGATGCAGACCACATAGAATCTGACTGCCGCACCTGTCATCTTCGACAGCAGGAAGAAACTGGCTCCTGTCAGATAGGAACGTGCTCCCAACCGCTGTCCCAGATAAGTGTAGATGCTCGTGAGGTTCAGACGGTAGTAGAGCGGCAATAATACGAAGGCAATCACCAGATAACCCCCGATGAAACCGAGACACATCTGCAGATAAGTCATCTGCGATGTGAGCACCATGCCTGGCACTGAGACGAAGGTGACGCCAGAGATGGATGCGCCGATCATGCCGAAAGCCACCATATACCATGGTGCCCGTCGGTTTGCCCGATAAAAGGTGCTGTTATCAGCTTGTTTGCTCGTGAGATGGCTGATGCCGAAGAGGATGGCGAAATATACTAAGATGGTAATCAGGATGATCATGGCTGTTTTATCCGATGGTACTGGCGATTTTATCGACATTCATACTGCGGGCGCTGGCATCGATGATGTCTTTGTAAAGTCCGCCCTGACGATACACCTCCTGAGGCGTCCCCGACTGTACAACGCGTCCCTGCTGGAGCACATAGATCTGATCGGCATCGATGATCTGCCCGATGTTATGGGAGATAATGATGACTGTGCGTCCCTGTTTGATGGCATCGATGCTCGCCTTGATCTGTTCGGTGGCGATGGCATCGAGACTTGCCGTCGGCTCATCAAGGAAGATGATGGGCGGGTTCTTGATAAACATACGGGCGATGGCGATGCGCTGCT
>JAEEGI010003805.1_pt1 | contig 35814 bp, 35 predicted proteins | sample 8958751 | NCBI WGS metagenome assembly JAEEGI01 (sample SAMN16246545, study PRJNA631951) | gut metagenome | biome: gut microbiome; feature: rumen; material: KS-attached | host: Bos | place: Iran: Karaj | collected 2018-10 | reverse complement strand
AAACTGAAAATGAACCAACACCACCGTCCCCTTGGTTCATTCCATGATATATCAGCATCACGGTCATAAGAAGGCGTCTTATCCGACGCCTTCTTTTTTTGACCTCCTAAGCATATTATCCTCTTGCTCCAAAATCCTCGTCTATACGGGCTTTCCAGGCTCCGCCCGCGAAAGCGGCTTTCATGCTTGAACCTTTGCATTTTCTGGCAAAGGATACAGCCTCATCCATGACCTCGTAATTGAGGGCGGTACCAACAGCATCGCAGCAGAAATTGGCAGCCCTGTCTTTGGCGATTCCCATATTCCCGGCAACCTTGACAGCATCAATATTTGCTCCGAGAAACAAGAATTCCCAGTCATCGTTTTCTTTCTGCTTCTTTATCATCTTTTTTACGTCTTTGAAAGAATACTCTTTGCTGGCATTCTCAAGTCCGTCGGTGGTGATGATAAAAAGCGTCTTTGAAGGCCTTTCGGCCTCGTCGAGGTTCTTGTGAACCTTCTTTATGTGCTTGATCGTTGTTCCGACGGCGTCCAAAAGCGCCGTGCAGCCCCTTACGAAATATTCGCGGTCGGTCATTTTCTCAACCTTCGCGATGGGTACGCGGTCGTGGATCACGTCGCTTTGATCGTCGAAGAGAACTGTTGTGACGATGGCGTCTCCGGTTTCTTTTTGCTGCTTTGCAATCATTGAGTTGAAGCCGCCGATGGTATCGGATTCAAGGCCGCTCATTGAGCCGCTTCGGTCAAGGATAAAAACAAGTTCGGTTAAATTTTCTCTCATAATGCACCTCCGTAATAGTGTGTTTTCCTGTTACTGAGGTCATTATAGTTTGGTACAAAGAAACCGCGGTCGCCCGCCAAGCGACTTTTTACTTTGTACCCAGGATCGGCTCACCGTGCTCGTACAACGCATAGTTTACGGCGTCTATATCGTAAGCGTTTCGCTCTATAAAGTATTTGACTATCACGTCCTGCTTGCTGCAAGGAGAGAGGGCATATCCGGCTCTTGCCAAAAGGTCCTTTGCGTCGTCAAGATTAAGCTCGAGGGCGATGGTAAGGGCAAGGGCGGTTGATTTGCTGGGGTTCTTCGTGGTGCCGCATCTAAGCTTTGAAAAAGCCTTCCTGTCGATGTTTGCGCGCTTCTGAACCTGAGCATCGCTTAAGCCTTTTTGATCGGCAAAAGAGAATACCATTTCCATAAACGATTTTTCCAGGTTATCGAAAACGTCTTCTAGTTTTCGCTCGGGGGCGGGTGCGCAGGCTTCGAAAAAGGTGTTTTTTTCTTCGACAACTTCCGATTCTTCTTCCGGTATTTCACGCGGAACACATTCCTTGGCGGAACGGGCAAAGGTGGATTTTATGGCTTTGCGCGCCATATCACCTGTGGCAGACATAGCTGCGCCCATAAAGGCTTTAGCCTGTGAAGCGGCGCCTGCGGCTGCGAATACAGCCTTTTCTTCGATGTAGTTTTTGCTTATATAATCATCTAAATCCGAAAATGAACCGGCACTGTAATGCCTTTGAATCCAAAACTTTTTGAGTTTATTCATTCTATTCCCTCGCATCAATACTGATGACACAAAATACAGTCTGCATCGCTTACAATTTTACCATGAATCGATAAAAAACACCAAAAAGGTGTTGACAAACGAAGAGAAAGACTGTATACCATATTACAGCGTAATATTACGACGTAATAAACATAGCAAAAGGGTGACACATGTCGTACGACTATGATCAAACACATGAAAACATATTAAGAAGTGCCAGGCAGCAGTTTAAGGAGAGTGGATTCCGTGACGCATCCATAAGAAGGATCTGCAAGGATGCGGGAGTCACCAACGGAGCTTTTTATGCACACTTTTCCAGTAAAGAAGATTTGTTTGGCAGTATCGTCACTCCCTGTATAGAGGGGCTGACGAAGATATATGCTGACGAGGAAGACGAATTTCTTGATATCAAGAGCTCGGAGGATGTTGTCAGATCTTTTAAAGAAGCCTATCTGGGTCTTGATAAACTCATTCAATACGTCTGTGACAACAGGGAAGATTTTCTCCTGATACTTGACTCGAGCGCAGGTACCGCTTTTGAAAATTATCAGGAAACACTAACCGAATATGAGACGGAGAGTATGAAAAAGTTCTTTGAGGTCAGCAAAGAATTTATAAAGAACAAGGAAAATATATCCGACAACATCATAAAGATGGGCGCCTCTTTCCTGATCTCAACCGTTTTCGACGGTTTAAGAAAGGGTAAGAACGCCAAGGAGATCGTACACGAGACAAAGCTTGTAAGCGATTACTGCGCAGCCGGATATAAATATGTACTTGGTCTATAAATATCGGCCCTCTACGGGGGCCTAAAATAATAAACAACGGTTAGCCAAGACTAACCACACCGGAGGAGGAAATATTTATGAACAACAATAAGCTTACGGGTAAAGATCTTATTACCGTCGGTATTTATACCGCAATCTATATAGCGGTCATATTCTGCGTGGGCGCATTCAATGCGATCCCTGTATTTTATCCCATTTTCCTGTTTATAGGTCCTATCATTACGGGTATTCCCATGATGCTTTATTACACCAAGATTGAAAAATTCGGCATGCTTACCATTATGGGTATCATATGTGCCGTATTCTTCTATATATCCGGTTACACATGGATTTGCGTGGCCATCATGGTTCCGACGGCTCTTCTCGCAGACGTCATCCTTAAGGTCGGTGGATTCAAGAAGTTCTGGGCCATGGCGGTAAGCTTCATGGTAATGTCTCTCGGAATAATGGCGGGCCCCGCAAATCTTTGGTTTGCAGGAGAAGGTTACTGGGATAATATCCGTGAATCCATGGGCGATCAGTATGCGGATCAGCTTGCAAGATTCATGCCAATGTGGATGCTTCCCGCAGGAATCGTATTTATCTTTGCAGGCGCATTCCTTGGCGCACTTCTTGGAAGAAAGATGATGAATAAGCACTTTAAGAAAGCCGGTATTGCGTAATGTTTGAACATATTAAGCCTAAGAAATTCCATTTGGATCCAAGGACAAAACTTCTCCTGATCATAATCATTGCAACGCTCGAACTCATGGATGTAAACATCTGGTTCACAGTGGCGGTTGGCATCATTCCTTTTGTCCTTTTCCTCTTTAATCGGCAGTTCCTTGGCTCCGTAAAATACATTGTCTTGTTCTTGCTTGCGGCATTTATTCACGTTCATCGCGTGGAGGTGCAGTTAAATATGGTGCTTAATATGTTTGTGGTTTTGCTGGGGGCGCTTATTCTTAAGCTCTCCCCGGCGTTTGCCTGCGCCGACTACATAATCAAGTCTACCGGAGTAAGTGAGATGATCTCCGCCTTCACAAAGATGAAGGTGGGTCGCAAATTCCTTATCCCACTATCGGTAATGTTTCGTTTTGCACCGACCATCTCTCAGGAGAGGCACGCCATTCATGATGCTGCAGCAATGATAGGAATAAGAATAACAAGAAAAAAATTCTGGGAAAACCCCTTACAAGCCATTGAATACAGAATGGTTCCTTTAATGATATCCATAGCAAACATCGGAGAAGACCTTTCCGCTGCGGCACTTTCCAGAGGATTGGACAATCCCGTTAAACATACAACATACACCGACGTCAGATTCACGAAGAGAGATTTCATTGTTACAGCCTCGTTCGTGCTGTTTCTGGCTTTGGTATATTTCGTGACAACAAGTAGGTGATTTATTAATGATAGATTTCAGTAATGTTTCTTTTGAATATGAAGACGGAACGGGAATAATCTCGGACCTGAATCTTAATATAAAAGACGGTGAAGTGGTACTTCTCTGCGGTGAATCCGGATGCGGAAAGTCCACTCTCATCAGAATGATAAACGGACTTATTCCCAACTATTACAGAGGCAATTTGTCGGGAAAAGTCACAGTGGACGGATGCGATACTGCCTCGTCACAGCTTCATGAACTGGCAGAGCATGTGGCATCCGTATTTCAAAACCCCAAGACACAGTTTTACAATGTTGATTCTACCGAAGAAATGGTCTTTAGTCTCGAAAACAGGGGAATGAGCCGCGAAGAAATGGACGCAAGGCTCAAAAGGACCGTCCAAAAGCTTAAGATGGACAATCTGGTAGGAAGAAACCTTTTCAAAATGTCCGGGGGTGAGAAGCAGAAGGTGGCGTGCGCATGTGCGGACACATCCGATGCCGATATCATCGTGCTCGATGAGCCCTCATCCAATCTCGATCTTCATACGATCCGCGAACTTGCGGACATCATAAAAAAATGGAAGTCAGAAGGCAAGACCGTAGTGATCGCAGAACACAGACTTTACTATATTTTGCCCATCGCTGACAGAGTATTGTATTTAAATAACGGCAGAATAGATCTCGAGTGTTCTCCCAATGAACTTATCGCATTGGGAAAAGAAAAACTTAATTCAATGGGGCTTAGAAGCACCGACATTATGAGCCTTCCCGTTCACAGCAAAGAAGTCAACGAAAAAGATAAGATCATTCTCGCAAACTTCCATTACATATATCCCGGCAGACTGCAGGAATCTCTTAACGTACCCAAAGTAAATGTGGCCAGAAATGCCATTATAGGGATTGTGGGAGATAACGGCGCCGGGAAGAGTACATTCGCCAGAGCACTTTGCGGTCTGGACAGACGCGCCAGCGGGAGCATTGAATTGCAGGGCGAACTTCTGGCAAGAAGAAAAAGACTCAAGAAAACCTTTATGGTAATGCAGGATGTGGGACACCAGCTTTTCACGGATGAGGTTCATGAAGAGATGGTTTTCAGTCTGGATAAAGTTGATGAAGATTCCGAGACTTTGATATCGGGAATACTTGAGGAATTGAATCTTAAAGATAAGGCGGAACGTCATCCCCACTCTCTTTCAGGCGGAGAAAAGCAAAGAGTCGCCATAGGAAGCGCTGTTATTTCGGACAGGGATGTTATCGTTTTCGACGAGCCCACGAGCGGTCTGGATTATAAGCACATGAAGGCAGTATCAGGACTCATCAAGGATCTGAAGGAAAAGGGGAAGACTGTTTTCATAGTTACACACGATCCCGAACTCATTGCAGAGTGCTGTGATGAGCTTATCTATATGCAGGACGGCAAAGTTCTGGAGTACGGTAAACTGACTCAGGCCATGTATGACAGATGGCTTTACAGAACAAATACTCTTAAAGAGAAGAGGATAATAGCTGATGATCAGATGACCGCATTAAAGCGTTTGTGGCAGCTTGCCAATAAAGAACACGGACGCCTCATTGCGTCCATAATCACTGCCGTGATCGGCGTTTTGGGAAACATTCTTCCCTATGTTGCCGCGGCAAAAGTGATTGAGAATCTGCTCATGGGCGTTAAAGACATTAATACATATATTTCGTGGTGTGTTTTTGGAGTTATGGGGTTTGTTATTAAAACGGTATTTTACAGCACGGGACTGGCACTCAGTCATAAATCGGCGTTCAATACTTTGGCAGATATCAGAAAAGCCATGTTCAACAAATTGCCCAAAATGCCACTGGGAACGATCATTGACTCCTCAAGCGGAAAACTTAAACAGATAATAGTTGATGAAGTTGAAAGTATGGAGCGCCCTTTGGCGCACATGATTCCCGAGATGACGGCCAATATCCTCGGTGCAATAACGGTATGGCTGTACCTTATGTGTGTGGATTGGAGACTTGGATTTGTAGCTTTAATTTCCGTGCCGGTAGGTCTTTTGTTCGCCGCTACCGTTTTGATCGGATATGCAAAAGATTACGAAGGCTCTGTAAGAACGGTTCAGGACATGAACAATTCCATAGTCGAATACATTCACGGTATCGAGGTCATAAAAGCATACAATCAGGGCGACAATTCCTATGCGAAGTTTAAGAGCAGAGTCCTGGCGACGGCAGAGTATTATTACAACTGGATGAAACGAATCCAATACAAGTGGTCATTAACATATTCCGTAGCCCCTGCCACACTTATAACGGTTCTTCCCATAGGCTGGCTTATGTACAGAAACGGCTCTATAGAGATGGGTACATTCATTACATCGATAATGCTTTCGATGTGTATTGTGGGCCCGATTATTCAGGCGCTTGACTTTGCGGATACTTTTACAAAAGTCAAGACAACACTGGGAACGGTTGATGAAATACTGAACGGCAACGAACAGACTCACAAGGATGTTTCCGTGGAACTTCCAAATCACAGCATAAGATTAAAGAATGTTTCTTATTCGTATCATAAAGGAACTCAGGTACTTCACGACATATCTTTGAACATCAAAGAAAGATCCACCACAGCGTTGGTGGGACCTTCGGGAAGCGGAAAGTCGACGATCGCCAAATTGATAGCAGGTTTCTGGGATGTTGAGGATGGCTCGATCACAATGGGAGGTATCAACTTAAAAGATATACCTCTCGAGCAGTTATACGATCAGGTGGCCTTTGTTTCACAGGACATTTATCTGTTTAACGATACGGTCATGAACAATATTCGAATGGGAAGGATAACCGCTACTGATGAGGAAGTAATGAAAGCTGCCGAGGCTTCGGGTTGCAAACAACTTATAGAGAACCTTTCAGAAGGCTATGAAACAATGGTGGGTCAGGGTGGAGCTCACTTATCCGGCGGTGAGAAGCAGCGAATCGCCATCGCCAGAGCCATGATAAAAGATGCCCCCATAGTCGTACTTGATGAAGCGACAGCATATATAGATCCCGAAAACGAGGCAGTCATTCAGAATGCCATCGGTAATCTGATCAAAGATAAGACCGTAATAATCATTGCCCACAGACTTTCGACCATTACCGATGCAGACCAGATCGTTGTTGTGGATGACGGTACGGTCAAGGCTTCCGGGACCCATGAGGAGCTTTTGGCGACAAGCGGTTTATATCGTTTGATGTGGAACGCCCATATCGGAGTAAAGGAGGACGGTGCGGCATGATAGAAGCATTACGCAAGATAATAAAGTTCTCGGGCTCCGAGAAGAAAAATATAACGAAATCGGTTTTTGTAAGCTTTTTAAGAGCATGTTTTTCCATGCTGAGAATCGGTGCAATCTATTATATAATAGTCGGCCTGGTAAGCGGTGACGTTTCAACCAAGCCGGCATGGACAGCATTTTTGCTGTTACTCGTCAGCGTTCTCGGAACCGCGACAACAAGAAATATTTCACTTCTTCAGCAGACTCATGCGGGCTTCTTTATGAGTGCCAATAAACGTATGGATATCGCGGAGAAGATGAAAAAGGTTCCCATGGGCTTTTTTAACGATAACAGTGTCGGTGAAATAACCGGCATATCCACCACGGTCATGAGTACCGTGGAAAACTTGGGCGCCACAGTGCTTGTTTTGGTACTGGGCGGCCTTATCAACACAGTCGTTTTCTTCTTTTTTATACCTTTTTTGGATCTGAGGGTTGCCATGGTGGTGCTTGCGGGTATTGCTACTTATCTGATTTTTACATCGATAATGGAGCATAAAACCCGTACCATGGCGCCCCAGAGAGAAAGGAGCAAGACAATGATCGTCTCCGAGGTATTGGAAAATCTTCAGGGTATGAGCGTTGTAAAGTCATTCAACCTTTCGGGTAAAGGGGATGCGAAATTAAGAAAAGCGATAGATGATTACAGAGACAAGAACATGGCACTTGAAAAAATGTTCATTCCGGTTTCATCCGTACAAAACGTAATCCTCGGGCTGTTCAAAATGTCGATCATTTTTCTTTCTGCATATTTTTATCTGCAGGGAACGATGGAACTGATCACCGCCCTTATATTGATCGTTGTGGCATATCAGGTGTTTGCGGAGATAGAGCAGACAGACTCGGGACTTTCAATGTTAAGAGTCGTTACCGGTTCTCTGGATCAGGTTGAGAAAGTGGACGAAATGCCACAGCTCGACATCAACGGAGAAGATTATAAGCCTGCCACTCAGGATATAAGCGTAAGAAACGTAAGCTTTTCATACGGTGGTAAAGAGATACTTCACGATGTGTCATTAAACATTCCAACCGGAACGATGACGGCGTTTGTAGGGCCTTCAGGTGCCGGCAAGACGACACTTGCTTTACTGATATCAAGATTCTGGGATGTTAACAAGGGAAGCATTTCTATCGGCGGAAAAGATATAAGAGATTATACCTTGGATGCGCTTATGTCTCAGATGAGCATAGTGTTCCAAAATGTGTATCTGTTTGAAGATACGATCGAAAACAACATTCGCTTCGGGTGTCCAAACGCAACACGAGAGGATGTGATAAGGGCGGCTAAGATGGCATGCTGTCATACATTTATCGAATCGTTGCCCTTTGGTTACGATACGGTGATCGGAGAGGGCGGAGCAACGCTCTCGGGCGGCGAAAAGCAGAGAATATCGATAGCGAGGGCAATCCTTAAGGATGCGCCCATAATCATTCTCGATGAGGCTACTGCAAATGTGGATCCCGAAAATGAAGACAAGTTAAAAGAAGCCTTTGAGGCGTTAATGAGAAATAAGACGGTTATAATGATAGCTCACAGGCTTGAGACGATACGAAACGCCAACCAGATCGCCGTCATCGAAGGTGGCGGACTGAAGGTGGGTACTCATGAAAAACTCATGAAGGAAAACGCAACTTACAGCAAGTTCGTGCGCATGCGTGAACAGGCGGCGGCATGGACAATGTAGAAAATGAACCAACACCACCGTCCCCTAGGGTCATTTTTGTGGCTTTGCACCCATTAAGAAACAAAGCGCAGGGATATGATAGCAGATTTCGCAGCAGATGAAGGTTGCAATGTAAGCCAAAACGACAGGTACAAAGTAAAGTAATGCGATGCCCGTATCTGTAAGGAACGAGAACCAATACTGGAACAAAACCACCCATAAGAAGTGAATGGCAAAGAAAAGGATCGATCTGCTTGAAAGATAAGTTGAGATCTTTCCTTTGAAATCAAGGGAACGCTTTCCGATACCCATAAGTGCGAGCATCATAAACCATTCCGCGAAAGCTTTTGCTATCACGTTGGCGGTTCCGAAATCCTTTCCGGACCATATAAACATATATACATCAATTACGGCGGCCAAAACTCCGATAAACAGTGAAATGTATCGGTACTTGGCCGTCTTTTCCATTACTTCGTCGTTAGAAAGAACGTAATATCCCATCAGAAAAACGTAAAGGTATTCGGCGAAACTCTTTCCGCCTACCGTTAAAAGATCATACAAAAACGGAAGAGGGATCACAAAAAGGCATAAAAGACCGTAGGGCATTGAGCGGGAAGGTTTCTTTTTACTGATATGTCTTACAAGTGCAATGATACCGATACTTACTATTGAGATCACGAACAGGAAATACAAAAACCAGAACTGGCCGACGCCGAAACCGCCGTCAAAGCCCGAAAGATCCGTCCATTTGGTAAAGAAAATGCCATAATGTGTAAAGAAACCGCCGGTGTATCCGCAGTTTGTCTTATCACCTATATATGCCATTATCGGGACGAAAAGCAAGGTTCCGAAAACGAAGGGGATCAGAAGTCTTTTTATTCTTTCGACGACAAACTGTCCGTAAGAGCGCTTTTTGAGGGCGTAGGCAGTGCTGATGCCTGCAAGCAGGAACATAAGCGGCATATAAAAAGGACTGAAAAAGACGATAAGGCTGCTTATTGCTTTGTTTGGCTCAAAACAGATGAAATTAAGCTCGCCCCATACGTTAAACGCCTGAGCTGCGTGGTAAGGGATGAGCAGCAAAATCACCATCCATCTTAGATTGTCCATGAAGTGTTTTCTCATGTTCCGATTCCTTCAGCCAAAATGATCTTAAATATACGAATGTAATTATACTTGTTTTGCACGCCGAATGGAATTAAATATATGTATCTGAAATTTTGAACCAAGGGGACGGTGGTGCAATACGCTTTTAGTAACCAAAAAATTTCTTCAATTTTTCATCCGGAAGGAGATCGCTTTTGTAAAGACCGAAGGAGTTGCCCGGAACGATCTTCTGGTAGCGGTCGAGAAACTCGTCGTAGGTTTTGGCCTTAAAGCAGTCGGGGGTTATGAAAAAGTCGCGCGAGCCGCCGGTTGAGCGGTTGCCCGCCGTCACACTTACTTTGTAGTCACCGGTGGCAAGTTTATAAACTCTGTATTGCTCAAGATACCAGCCGTGAATGTCGACGTGCCCAAACGGAACATCGTAAGAAGAGATAACGTCATTGTTTGAGAGAGCACAATTTTCGTAATCGTATTCTATGCATTTTATAAAATCTTCGGCAGTACTGAAATTTTCAATGTAAAATGTGTCGGAATCCGAGCTTTGGCGTATGAATTCGTAATCACCGTCAATTTGACGGATGTCGTATTTCCAAGCCTTTTTAAGCATTTCTTTTGTAAGCCAGTGATAATTCTTTTTGACTTTTTTATAGGCTTTATCTGTGTAAACTTTTATGTCCGTACCGAACTTAAACTTTTCTTCGGGGTTTGAGTTCGCTACGGTTGTTTTGGTATACTCGCAAAGATAATCGATAAATTCATCGGACGTGGAGCCTTCTTCCCATTCATCTACGATCCGTTCATTTTTCCATCCGCTTCTTGTCTGTCCGAATACGAGCCTGCCGTGAACGGGCGTGATCTCCCATGGTGTACACTTTTTCATCTGCGCGATCGATGCCCAGGGATATTCCTCTTTAAGCTTTTCAAGAGCTTTCTCGTAGTAAACGTTTATGTCCGTTCCGTATTTAAATAGTTTTTTACTTTTCGTGGGTTTTTTGTTAAGTTCTTCCTCGCGAAGCCTTTCTTTTTCTTCCGCCTCTTCCCTTTCAAAGATATCATCGGGGCTTAAGGCTTTCCATGCCCATACTTCATCGGGATCGATGCAGCATAATGCCGGTGCATGGATAAATGTTCCGTCTGTTTCGCTGAATTTATCCCATCGGCCCGCAGAGATCGAACCGTCGTTTAACAGTAAAAGACAATATTGTTCATTCTTGGGATAGTCTTTGTCGGAAAAAGAGTTAAAACCTTCGAAATCGACGTGGTAGGTGCTCTCTTCTTCGGGGATCATATTGATGAAACCGATATTTTCGTCTTCAAGGCATTCCGTGATATCGTAACGGGAAAGGCGATGCCATTTTGCAACTTCGCTCCAGTCAACCGAATCGCCCGTGCCACGAACAAACGAACCAGTAGGATTTGTTTTACTGCAATTATTGTGCGGACACCATTCCCCTGCCGTGTAACGCCCGTTTTTTAATTCAAGAAGATAAAAAGTCCCGTATTCCGGCAGGTTATCGCCGTTGGCTTCAAAAAAATTGTTAAAGGAAATAGTTAACGTCTTGTAATCACAGGTAAACATAGGTTTCTTTCTCCCTTACTGAATGGGTACGAAGTGCGTTTCTGAGAATATTTTAGCATTCGCTTTTTTAAAAACCAACTGTAATTTGATATCATTTTTGCTGTCACTTTTTATATGATTCTTTACATAAGGGTTCAACATTTATAAACTGTAATTGATCGTATTTACAGACAAAGGAGCGAACAAATGATAATAGATTCATTTGACAACATAAGTGAGCCCATCATAACTCCACAGTCTTTCTTTGGGGAAAAGAAGAATATCTGTGATATAGCGATCGGAACGTTTTCAAGAGAGATATATCCCGCGGTACTTGCAAAATACCCTCATGAAGAGATCGGGGAGCTCAGAGCAGCAAACAAGATAAAGAAGATCCATCTTTTGAATGTCGGCGGCAAGAAAGTCGTTTTTTATCTTTCGGAGATCGGCGCAACTCTTGCCGGAACAGATATTATCGAACTTAACTGGCTTTCGGGAGCGGATAAGTTCATTTTGTTTGGGTCAGCGGGATCATTGGACAAAGAACGCACTACGGGCAAATATGTGATACCGACCGAGGCTTACCGCGACGAAGGAATGTCGTATCACTACGCCGAGGCGGATGATTATATTAGCATAAAAAACGCCGATCGGCTGGCCGATGTTTTTACAAAGCATGAATTACCTTTCGTAAAAGGGAAGGTCTGGACTACCGATGCTTTGTACCGTGAGACTCGCGATGCGGTGCGTCAGCGAAAAGAAGAGGGATGTATTGCGGTAGAGATGGAGCTTGCGGGAGTTCAGGCAGTCTGTGACTATCACGGCTTTGAACTGTATGATTTTCTGGTGACGGGCGATGTGGTGGATCAGCCCGATTACTCACCTGACGGACTAACAGAAGCGAATCATTCGCTTGATAAATTTGATGTGGCGCTGGCGATAGCAAGGAGCATCAAAACTGTTCCTTACGTTCCGGCCAATCCCGGGGTAAGACCGCACAATACCGATGTTTTAAAAAATTTTCATAGAAACAGGTTTATCATGCACATCCTTTTGGCGATAAGTGTGGTGCTGTCAATCAGCGGAATAGCGGTAATGTTTAAAAGGCCGATCATCCTGTGCACAGGACTACTGGTGCTGCTTGTAAGTCTGTTTTTCGGAGCTTTTACCGGCGCTATGTGTTGTCCGTATTGCGGCCATCCGATCGGAAGAAACAGCTTCGGGCCCCGTTGTACCAATTGCGGGAGAAGGATTCTGTAAACGGACGACAGAGATTTTCGAATTTATGTAAACCAGAGAGGGAATTTATTATATGAGCAAAAAAGTATATTTATTCGGACAGATATTGGGAACGCACTCGTTTTTGCTAAAAGACGGCTTTTTGCAGCCTGACGAGTACGCAGAGATAGGGGCACAGTATTTTCTCCCCGGTGGAGAGACGGGAACGGCAGCAACGGTACTTGCATCACTCGGAGCCGACGTAAAGATGGACGGAACATGGATAGGAACGGAAGTTGCTCCGATGTTAAAAGAGTTTTACTCGGGTAAAAGCGTGGACCTCTCTTCTGTAAAGTTTTGGGAAGAAGACAAAGGCGTAATGGACTATGTAGTTATAGCCGGTTTGGTGCGTTCTCCGATGGGACGCTTTCAGACACTGTTTTCATCGGGAAAACGCTGGTGGAATGTTCCGAGAGAAGAGGATATCGCCGAAGCAAAAGCAGCTGCGATCGATCCGTTCTTCGGTGACGATTCGCTTCTTGCGGCCGATCTGTGCGTTAAACACAACGTTCCTTACGTTACCATCGACAGTCCTCACACTTCCAAACTGCATCAACAGGCAGCAATAAACGTAGTTTCAAAGGAGTGTACTTCCGAGCATTACAAAGGTATGCCCGCCGAAGAGATCATGGAGAAACTTAAGGAAACATCAGCGGGATTAACGATCATTACACAGGGCGGCGGTGAGATGCTGTATGCAAGAAAAGGTGAACCGACACGCACCATGAAGCCTTTTGACGTTGAAGTTAAAAGCACGCTCGGCGCGGGAGATACCTTCAAAGCGGGCTGTGTATACGCTCTCTTAAAGGGCTTTAATGACGAAGAAACCGTAAGATTTGCCTCTGCCTGCTCGGCCATCGCGATCTCGCGTTTCCCGCTTCCTTTAAATCCTCCGACACTTTCCGAGGTTGAGGGATTGACAGCTCATAAATAAAGAATACATAGGGGTAACCATGAAAGAGAAGATCAAGGCGATCATCGCGTTTTCGGTGGTCGCAATAATAACAATAATATTTATCATACTTGATATAAAAGACAAGGCCCGGTCAACCGATGTTTTTCCGACCGATGAAACAAAGATAATGCTTTACGGCGAGGCGCACGGGTCGAAGATTTATTACGACTTAGAGTTTGATCTTTGGAAAGATTGCTACGCTAAAGGCATGCGTGATCTGTTTGTGGAGCATGCGTACTTTAACGCCAAATACATGAATCTTTGGATGAGCGAAGATACCGATGAAAAGCTTGACGAATTCATGGAAGATATAAGTGATACACAAACCGGCAATGCATATTTCCGTGAATTCTTGAAAAGGATAAAAGCCGAATGCCCCGAAACGGTATTTCACGGAACGGACATAGGCCACCAGCTTTATTCGACCGCACCCAGATATCTTGCATATCTTGAAGAGCACGGAATGAAAGACTCGGAAGAGTACAAAGAAACGCTTGAAAATATGGCGCAGGCCGAAGAACATAATGCCCTTCCGGATCAAAACTTCGGCATGAACCCCTTAAGAGAAGGCTACATGGTCGATAACTTTATTAAAGCCTATGATAGCGTCGGTGGTAAGATCATGGGTATTTACGGAAGCTACCACACCGATCTTTCCAATCCGGAACTCATGGCGGGTCGATTAAAAGCGCATTACGGAGATATTATCAGTTCCGTTACCTTGTCGACCCTTGCGCGCGGAAAACTTGAACCTTATAAGTTCGGCTTAAGCGTGACCGGCATCATTTTCCTTTTGATGCTCTTTGTTCCCAACATTTGCTGGGCAAAATGGGGCAAGCCCGTAAACTACGAAAATTTCGTGCAAAAAGAAAACAGAATACTCCTCATTTTTGAACGTTCGGGTGAAGTCCTGGTAACATGTTTTCTTTTGATATTCCCTGCAACAGGTTCCCGTGTAAAACTGCTCCCCGAAGGCTTGTACTTTGATTGGACCGACTTCATTCGCCTTACTGCATTTGTACTCATGATCTTTTACGAATGCTTTTGGATAAGGTATTTTGGCACCAAGAAAACGATGCAAGACTACTACAGTTCATTCGCAGGCTTCCCCGTCGCCGGCGCAACGCTTCCGGTCATAGCGGTATTGTTGCTGGGTATTCACGCACATAATCTGCTTTTGATCGGAGCCGCGATCATACTTGGGATAGGACATATCGGAATACATCTGCAGCATAAAAAGGAAGCATCGAACAGTGAACTTGCCCAATCATGATCGGGATGCTGATATGAGATAAAAGGCAGCATAAGCTGCCTTTTGTTATATAAGTGTATTTGAAAAGGCATTTTAGAGATTGCTCTTTGCGTCACTTCGGCCTAAATACATTACGGAAAATGTCAAAAACAGCGCGATCATAAGGAGTGAAATGATTCCGAATTTGGCGTAATCGGCCGAGAGATCGCGCTGGTTCATGGCAAGGTCAAAAAGCGAGAAGGGTGTTGCGTAATAGCGCCCTTTAGCGACGCAGCCCACACCCGCCATGCCTCCGATGAAGGCGATCGCTATGGGGATCACGAAATTTCTTATCACGAGCGAAACAAAGATCTGGAATGCGCAGATTGCGAAAGCACCGATCATTCCCATGATAAGCCAGCCGGGAAGACCTACGGGGAGACTTCCTTCCACGTGTACAAGTTTACCGGCCAAAAGATAAAGGACCGCTATCCAAACGATCGAAAGTGCCGTAACAAAGCAGGTAGCAGCAAATTTTCCGAGAACTATCTTTATCGGTCTTTCGTGCGTGAGAAGTATGTTCATATTTGTCCCCGTGTGTTCCACTCTCCATATACATCCGGCAAATATTCCTATTATCACAGGCATAAAGAAATAGCATATAAAAAGCGTATGCTGTGTCCAGAGCGAATACCAGCCTTCGGTGAGGATGGCAATATTTGCGGTGTAATTAAGCGTTCCGATGATCGCCGCAATAACGGGCACTATGAAGAACGCATACCATGCGGGAGAGCCCTTTAGTTTCATGAATTCCGCGGGACGTTTGTGGATCTTTACGTCCAAAGAAGCGGTTTTGGTGTGTTTTCTTTGGGCCTCTTCAACTCCTGTGTTTTTTAGCATAAATACAGCAATGACGCACAATAATGCTATCCAGCCGATATGTATGAGTATAGGGGTAAGACTTAACTTGGTGAGCACAAAAGCGGTCTCGCCCGACTCCCGATCCCACTGCATCTGTACGAACGAGGACGTTACAAAGCCGCCCCACGGGAGTATCTTCTGAAAAAGCGATTCGGGAAGAAAGGCAGTGAAAAGTCCCATGAAACTTCCTATTATGCCGACCGATACTCCTGCGGCCTGATTACGTATAAAGTAAGAGAGCATAAGCTGGAGGCTAAAAAGCGTCATGGCGGTCAAAAACGTTACAAGTGCGTGATAGAGCATGTAAACGTGGTCATAGGTTGTCGGGAACTTTAGTAACAGCGTAAGTATATGTATGCCCGCACACTGCAAAAGCGTCAAAAACGAGATCGAAAGAGTGCCGTATAGGTATTTTGTAAAGAATAATCTTGCGGGAGTCGTGAAGGTATACAGGCACTTTAACATGTCGCCTTTATGCTCAAAGTCCATAAGTCTTGAGGCGAGTGCTGCGCTCACGACCGGTAAGAACAATGAGTTTACGATCGGCATGTTGTAAAAGAGTACCATCCAGCCGTCTTCCATGCCTGTTTTTTTGCCGTTGTTGGCGTATATGAAAAAGATCTCTGCAAGTATCGCTCCGATCAAAAGGAGCGTGTCACGGCGTCTTTTATGTTTTTTGTGTTCTATTATAAAATCACTTATGATGCTCATTTTCTTTATACTCCTTTAGTCATTTCAAGAAATACTTCTTCCAGACTTGCGTTTCCTTTTTCAAGTTCGGATAAAGGGCCTTGATAGATCATCTCGCCTTTGTTGATGATCCCGACGTAATCGGCGATCTGCTCGACTTCCGAGAGAAGATGGCTTGAGATTATCACCGTACAGCCGTAAGTGGCGGGAATGCGTTTGATAAGTTCCCTGATCTCATTTATCCCGGCGGGGTCGAGACCGTTCGTGGGCTCGTCCAGAATGATGAGTTCGGGGTTGCCCATGAGTGCCATCGCAATTCCGAGGCGCTGTTTCATACCAAGAGAATAAGTCTTGACTTTGTCGTCTTTTCTTTCATAGAGGGATACCGTTCTTAAAGCGCTTTCGATATCGGACGCGGACAGATGCTTGTATTTTGCTATGATCTCAAGATTTTCCCGACCGGTTAAGTGACCGTAGAAGCCGGGGCTTTCTATAAGGCTTCCCGTTTTTTGATTGATCGTAAAGCGGGTAGCGGGGTTCATCATGCTTCCGAGTATGCGTGCGTTTCCGCCATCGGGCTTTATGAGGCCCAAAAGAAGCTTCATGGTGGTCGTTTTACCCGCACCGTTGGGGCCTAAGAATCCGTATACGCAGCCTGCCGGTACGGCAAGATTTAAGTTTCTTACGCGGTATTTGGAGCCGCTTCTTTTACAAAGATGGTTTGTTTCAATTATAAAATCATTCATTTCTATGTCCTCCTGTTTGCTGTTGAGTTTATGGTAAAATGCTTTTCTTACGAAAACATGACGGCTACCTTACGATTACCTTACAAATGCGTTTTTGACTTTTACGGGGCAAAGAAATATGTATAATGAAAGTGCGAGGTGACAACATGATTCTTTCGGAAAGCAGAATTTTACTGGTAGATGATGAAAAGAAAATACTGGAATTAAACGAAAAGCTTTTAAAAGATAACGGTTTTACGACGGTATTTACGGCATCGGACGGATATGAGGCGGAGCTTATAATGGAAAAAGAACGCGTCGATCTGGCGGTGCTCGATATAATGATGCCCGGTGTCGACGGTCTTTCTTTATATGAATCGTGGCAAAAGAAAGGGAAAGGGATCCCGGTCATTTTTCTTTCTGCCAGAGATGAAGAAGCAAGCAGATTGAGGGGACTTGGACTCGGAGCCGACGATTATGTTACAAAGCCTTACACTCCCGAAGAACTTTTGCTTAGGATAAAAGCGGTTTTGAGGCGTACGTATCACCTTACGGAAAACAGGGTGGTGGAGCTTGGAGCGGTGAAGATCGATCTGTCTTCGGGTATTGTGAAAAGGCCCGACGGCGATGTGGAACTTACTGCAAAGGAGTTTTTGCTGTTTTCAAAGCTTAATGACAATCGTGGAAAGATCGTTTCTTTGAATATACTTTTGGATACGCTTTGGGAGGACGGAAGTTACGGACTTGAAAATTCTTTGATGGTCCACGTGAGAAGGCTTCGTGAGAAGATAGAAGAGGATCCGTCGAAACCCGTGTATTTACAGACCGTCAGGGGGCTTGGTTACAGACTTAACAGCGGAGGATGAGTACATGAAGATGTTTTTTGGCTATATGGCATCAATGATGATGGTGCTTGTGTCACTTTTTATAGTGGATATAGCCGTTATTTTGATCATAAATCTTAAGACCATGGGTACGAAGGGCATATTGGATGTAAGAGAGGTGTCTCAAAGTATTACGTGTGTTGACGGCACCTATTCGCTTGAACCGGGTATGGAAGATCTGCTTGATAAGTATTCGTCATTTGCAATGCTGATCGCAGATAACGGTGAAGTTGTGTGGGAGTACGCCAAACCTGTCGAGGTGCCCGATCATTATGATATGAAGGATGCTGTTTCTTTTGCCCGCTGGTACTTAAAAGACTATCCCGTTTACACGTGGGCATCGGACGACGGAATAGTGGTGCTGGGGCTTCCGAAAAAAACGGTCTGGAAGTATCCGCTTGATTTCAATATGACCACAATAAGCGGGTTGATGCGTTCCGTGCCGTATATTATTGTTATAAATGCGGTGATACTCATATTGCTGCCGATCCTTATTACGAAGCATTGGATAAATCTTCGCGAGCGCTCACGGACGGCGTGGATAGCGGGAGTTTCGCACGATATCAGGACGCCGTTGAGCCTTGTGCTTGCGTCGGTGGAAAAGGGCAGTGTTGCCGAGAAGCAGTGTTTTAAGATCCGTGATCTAATAGGCAACCTAAACACCGAGAACAAGCTCGATTCGGGGACCGGCAAGTGGGTTGACGAAAAGATCGCGCTCGTGCCGCTTTTAAGAGAGATTGTCTGCGATTATATAAACAGTTACGGAGACGAGTATACGTTTGAGGCAAATATAGACGAAAGCCTCGGTGATTTCACTGTAAATGCGGATCTTAGTCTGATAAGACGTATGATCGACAATCTCATAACAAATGCAGTTTTACACAATGATGGTGGCTGTACCATTCAGGTTACGCTTGAACCGATCATAAACAGGAGCAAAACACGGATATCGGGAGCAAAGCTCACCGTTTCGGATAACGGCCGAGGCGCAGATGCCGGCAAGATAAAAGCACTCAATGCAGGGATTAAGAACAATTATCTTCCCGAGCACGGACTTGGGCTCAGGGTCGTAAAAGAGGTTGCGAAAAAATACAGATATCCTGTCAGATTTTCATCAAACCAAGGCTCATTCTTCAAATGCGAGATCTATTTTTGAATCTTGGGGGACGGGGGTGTTGGTTCATTTTTGAGAGTAAGACCACTGCCGAGATATATGAGGAGAGAATATAATGAATATCGTTTACAAGAAACTTACTGAAGCCGAACTAAAAACATTTATAAACATGAGGATCGCTCAGCTTACCGAAGAATACACTTCGGAAGGAAGAAAAGTTCCCGAAGGCGTCGACCTTGAGGCTGCGCTTTTTGATTTCTATCACAGACACATGGCTGACGGTACGTTTGTATCGTGGCTGGCGATGGACGGAGATAAGATAATCGGTACGAGCGGAATGAGCTTTGTCGAAAAGCCCCCGTATTTTACCTGTCCGACGGGAAGACTCGGACTTTTATCGAGTATGTACACCGATCCGGATTACAGAAGAATGGGTATTGCAAAAGAACTTCTCCACAGAGTGGTCGAAGAGGCAAGAGCCTACGGCTGCGGCGCCGTTCACATCACCGCTTCGAATATGGGTGTAAAGCTTTATACCGCATACGGATTTGAACATAACGGGAATTTTATGCAGTATAAACTGTAGAATTTTCCGTTTTGGAATAGAATGAAATATAGTGCGATTGAGCAAAATCTTGAAACGGAAGTGTTAAAATGGAATTGTTTACAGGCAGACCCAAGGATGTGATCAAAAAGTTTCTGCCCGCTGTCGAACACGATTATGTGACGGTTCATCCGGTAGGCGAAGATTGAAAATGACGGGAGGGTTATTCCTCCCGTTTTTACATTATAAGGCGAGTATTGACTAAACAACTTAGGAGTGATAACATTTCGAGTTAGCCGAGACTAACCATATCATTTTGTTTGTGGTCATACCTCTTTGGGGTATCAGCCGGCGATCGGAACCAACTGCGGTGCCAAAAACTTCATAGGTTAACGAGGTAAAATTGGTGTTATGAAGGACAAAGAAAAAATCGTGAAAGATTCGGGGGAAATGTTTAACAAGTATATGCATCTTATATCGTCATCGGAGCTTGAACAGACCTACAGATTGAAAAGCGATACAGGCGAAGGGATAATGCGTCGGTATAACGTATCGAGAGGTATATATTACATTTATTCCGAGATTGAAAAGTATTATCCCCTATATCAGGAACAAAGGCAGCTCGTAAGGCACATAGAGATAATGTACATGGTGGAAGGCCATGCCGATTTCGAGATGGAGGGCAAACGCTGGGCTTCGGCGAATACAGGTGATGTGTGTATTTTCAGCAGCAATGTCGCCACGAAAAATTGCATAGTGGGTCCGAAGGGCATGCGGTGCATAAGCATAGTCGTCTGTATAGACGATGCGGCGGAAGAGCTCAACCGATTGCTCGGTACGGATGCGTTTGACAAAGATAAGATATATGAAGGCGTATTGAGCGCAGACAACTGTATATGTTTTGCCGCGACTGATATGCTGAAGGTAATATTCAACCAGTTGATGCAACTTCCTGACACTTACGGTGATCATTATCGAAAACTGCTGACGTATCAGACGATCATCGCGACGATGGATGTAAAGGGCAGGAAAGCCACCGATCAGCAGTATTTCAGTAAAGATACGGAAAACAAAGTTCATGAAGCGCGCAAGATACTCGGAACGGATATTTCTATAAACATTTCGATCGAAGAGCTTTCTGCAAGAGTAAAATTGAACAGAACCACCTTGCAAAAAGTGTTTAAGCAGATGTATGGTATGACTATATTCGAGTACAGAACACAGATCAGGATTCAGGAAGCAAAAAATCTTATACTGGAGGGATGTCATACGATAACCGAGATAGCAGGTTTCGTAGGGTATTGTAATGCCAGCAAGTTTTCTGCTTCCTTCAAAAAGATCACGGGAGTAAGTCCCAGTGAATTCGGAAGATATTGAGGTGACAGAAATGACAGGAAAAGTACTTATAGGAATATTGATCCCGTTTTTGGGAACGGCACTCGGCTCAGCGTGTGTCTTCTTTATGAAAAAGGAACTAAGCAACAAGGTTCAGAAAGCGCTGGCGGGGTTTGCGAGCGGAGTTATGGTTGCGGCTTCGATATGGAGTCTTATAATACCTGCAATGGAGCAATGCGAATCGATGGGGAGACTAAGTTTTCTGCCTGCGTTCATCGGTTTCTGGCTCGGAATACTGTTCCTTTTGTTTTTGGACAGTGTTATCCCGCACCTTCATTTAAATGCCGATAAAGCCGAAGGCCCGAGAGCCAAGCTTAAAAGAACGACGATGATGGTACTTGCCGTGACGCTTCACAACATTCCCGAAGGAATGGCTGTCGGAGTTGTCTATGCAGGCTTTATCTCGGGAAATAATATAATAACCGCAGGCGGAGCACTTGCTCTTGCACTCGGTATAGCGATCCAGAACTTCCCCGAAGGCGCCATCATCTCGATGCCGCTTCGCGCAGAAGGAAAGAGCACGGGAAAGGCATTTTTGGACGGAGTTTTGTCGGGCGCGGTTGAACCGATAGGAGCGCTTCTTATCATTTTGACGGCCGGTTTCTTTGTGCCTGTTATGCCGTACTTTTTATGTTTCGCGGCAGGTGCGATGATGTATGTCGTTGTGGAGGAATTGATCCCGGAAATGTCCGAAGGAGAGCATTCGAACATCGGAGTCATAATGTTCGCGGTCGGTTTCACGATCATGATGGCTCTTGATGTAGCACTTGGATAGATCGATACAAAAAGGCGTATTGCGAGCAATACGCTTTTTTTATAGAAAATTTCTTCGAAATTTTCTATAAAAAATGCTCCGCAAGGATGCGCACTCGCGCGCGTGGAATATGTTGCTTACGCAACCGCGCTCGGCGCAAGCGTATTGCGAGCAATACGCTTTTTTTGATTTATAGAGCAAAAATGCATAAGTTCGGGTTTGGATAATAAGGATTTGAACTGAACGGGTGTTTTTGATAAAATAATAGAAGTTATTATTTTGAAGGAGGCCTGTATGGGATTATTTGACAAAGTATTGGCGGGGGCGTCAACAGGTGCGGAAACATCGAGTTTAAGTGCCGAGTGGACAAAAGACAGAACGATCGTCCTTAAAGGAACACCGGAAAGCCTTGATGAGGTTAAAGCGGCGGTCGATCTTACCGATCCGGGAAGCGTTTGCGCATATTGGCTTTACAGCGTTATGGCCATGACGGCCGATTACGATATCGGTATGAGCATGATGAAGTTTCTTTATGCCGACATTGAGCCATTCGGAAGAGGCTTTACGGAAGGCGGAGCATCCGGAAAAGCAGGATGGGATTCATTCTTTAACGACAGACTTAAAGACGATGATTACAGATGGCTTCCGAGAGCATATTTTGCAGGTGCGGTTGCTTCCAACGGATTTAAACCGCAAACGCCGCTTTGCGTGGAACTTCATTACAACGAGCCTAACACGACTACGATAAACTCTCAGAGTCTTGAAGCCCTGGGACGTCTTAACATAGTTTATGCGGTTAAGAGCAACGCAGCGGGAAATCAGGTTAACATAACTGTAAGCAAGTTTGAAGGCAGTGACAGATGGTACGTAACCAGCGGCTCATCATCAGCCGGTATTTTCTACGACCAGAGATCTGCACTTACAGCAGAGGCAAAAGAAAAATTATATTCATAAAAAGTTTACATAACAGGAAGATATTATTATGAACACAATACCATGCGATCCCAAAGCATCAAAAGAAGTTGTTAAGGTGCTTGAATTTTTGAATTCCATAGAAGGCAAAGGAATACTTGCCGGGCAGCATACGCAGACCATCCCTATGGAGGAGACCGCTCATATCAAGAGTATTACCGGCAAACTCCCCGCAGTATGCGGTTTTGAACTGCTCGGTTATTCACCCAACATAAACAGAGCAGACGCAAGCGAAGCCTGTCTTAAAGAAGTTGACGAAGTATACGGAACCGTTGAGTGTGCACTTGAATGGGGAAGAAAAGGCGGTCTGGTAACATATACGTTCCATTGGTTTTCACCCATAGGCGGTAGAGACAAATCTTTCTATGCAGAACATACAGATTTTGATGCATCCAAGGCAGCCACAAAAGGCACGGCCGAGTATGACGCCATGCTTAAAGATCTGGATGTCATAGCCGACATCTTAAAGAAGTTTGAGTCCGAGAACATTCCGATACTCTGGAGACCTTTCCATGAGGCCGAGGGAACGTGGTTTTGGTGGGGAGCAAAAGGTCCTGTCGTTGCAAGAGATCTTTACAGGATAATGTTTGAATATTTTACCAAAGAAAAAGACATCCACAATCTCGTCTGGGTATGGAACTGTCCCGTTTCGGAAGCCTACGTGGGAGACGATTACTGCGATATCATTTCAAGAGATCTATATCCCGAAGCGCACGCTCACGGAAGTTTTGTAAACGAGTACAAAGTGCTTACCGAATTTGCGCCGACAAAAGGAGTGGCACTTGCGGAGAACGGAGTTCTTCCCGATCCGAAGGCGTTAAAAGCCGACAAGGCAAACTGGCTCTGGTTCATGACATGGAGTCATGAGTTTTGCTTAACCGAGCAGTATAACAACTTTGATGTTTTAAAAGCGCTTTACGACGATCCCTACACGATAGATTTCGATACTTTGAAAAAAATGTATTGATGAAAGAAGAAAAAACTCTGATTCACCTTTCAAATTGTGGGGAAATGCCCAAAAACCTTGTTTCTTCCTTGCAAATAAGCCCAAAGGGTGGTAAATTTATGTTAGGGGGATACTAAAGGAGACTACATGCTTAAAAAAATTTTAGTGGTGGATGACGACGACGTTTGTCGCGATCTGCTGGCGGAAATTTTGGAAGTTGAATATGAGATAGTTCCTGCAAAGAACGGAGCAGAGGCACTCGGACTTCTTTCTTTCCAGTTGGGAAAGGTGGCGGCTGTGCTTCTTGATATCATGATGCCTCAGATGAACGGCTACGATTTTTTGAAAGTGTTCAACGAGAAGGGCTGGGATAAAAAGGTTCCCGTTATCGTCGTTACCGCAAGTGATGACGAGGAAACATTTGAAAAGTGCAGGGAACTGGGTATAAAGTTTTTTATCAGAAAACCTTACACATTTAAAGAAGCCTCGGGTGTTATCGAGAGCGCGATCAAGAGTTTTAAGAAGAAATAATCAGACTATGAAAAAGACAAGACTTTTTAAATCGCTGCCGATATTGGCAGCGATTGTGTTTTTATTAAACACAACATCAATCGATACTTTTGCGGAAGGCGAACTTACCGGTAAAACAGCCACAGAGATAGTTTCCATGATGGATAAGGGCTGGAATATGGGTAATACGTTCGATGCAACGGACGGCAAGAAAGACGATGTATATTCCCAGGAAACTTCATGGGGCAATCCGAGAGCATCAAAAGAGCTCATACAGGGTGTCAAAGCAGCAGGCTTTAATACGATCCGTATTCCCGTTACCTGGTACAGATTCGAAGATAAGAACAACAATTACGCGATCGACGAAGCGTTTATGGCAAGAGTTACCGAGATAGTTGATTATGCCATGGACGAAGGTCTCTTTGTCATCATAAATCTTCATCACGAGAAATGGGTGAACGATAAAGACATAGACAAAAACTATGTTGAGATCGGCAAGCGTCTTAAAGCCACTTGGAGTCAGATCGCAGATAATTTTGCGGATTACGATCAGCATCTTATATTTGAAGCCATGAATGAGCCCAGAGCTCAGGGTGCAAATTACGAGTGGACCGGAAATAAGGACTGCTACGCCGCGGTCAACTATTTAAACGATGTTTTTGTAAACACGATAAGAAGTAACGGCAAGGGACACAACGGCGAAAGAATGCTCATGATCCCGGGATATGCGGCATCGAGCAGTCAGAACGTACTCGATTCGATCGAAATACCGAACGTGGGCGGAAAGCCGGCAGAGAATATCTGTATTTCGGTACATTGCTATTCACCTTACGAATTTTGCTTAACCGACAAGCAGGTGGCTTTTGACCCGAAGCGATCGACCGATACTTCCGATATAACGCGTCTTATGTCGAGCTGCAAGCGGCTCTTTATCGATAACGGCATTCCGGTCATAATAGGCGAATGCGGATGTACCAATTCGGGTAACAACAACGATGCCCGTCTTGAATGGTTTGCGTTCTTTGGAGCTCAGACGAAGGCAAAGGGCATTCCCGCCATCGTATGGGATAACGGAGCCAAGGGATCTACCGGAGGTGAATGTCACAGATATATAGACAGAAAGACCGGTGAGGCTGTAGCCGCAGATCTCATAGAAGCTTTCATTAAAGGTGAAAAAGAAGAGGCTCTTCCGGAAGCCGCAGATGTGATTTATGATTTTGAACCCCACGATGACGGAAGCGGGAAGCTTGTTCCGATGGGCCCTTCCGATGCGGGATTTGACCAGAAACATCTTTCCAATCAGGCAAAGATCAACCATACCGACGGCGCTAAAGTCGGCTTTTCGATGAAGGTCGATACCGAGGTCGAAGCCATGACCGTTTCCACAGATATATCGAGATTTGCAGGTAAGAACCTAAAGATCACCGCATGGGTACGTTCCGATGAACCAAATACGGTAACCATGAACGTTTCTTCCGATGAAGACGGATTCTTTACCGTCAATACTTCGGATGAGTGGCAGGAACTGACTCTTTATGTCGGACTCGATGAAGGAAGATCGTTCTTGGTTTTCTCGGCGGATGAAGAAAAGACTTACTATGTAGACGACATTTCGATAGAGATGGTAGATACGCTCGATGTCATTTCGGACGGCAGCAACCTGCCCGACAAAACGGTCAATGCAGATCAGACTGAGGAATATGTCGATGAAAACGGCAATCCCGTAACGGTACTCAGCGTTAATATAATCATCATATACATGCTATCGTCCGTAGTCGGTGTTACACTTCTCGCCGTGCTTGCGATCCTGATAGGCAAACGGAAAAAAGAAAAGAAAAAGAATAAACGATAAAACCTTAAAAAATCGGCCTTTTTGGGCCGATTTTTTTTGACCCAAGGGGACGGTGGTGTTGTTTCATTTTTTATTTTTCAAAAATGTATTGACACCAACTGTTTATAGGTGTATATATAACACATAAACAGTTACTTGACACACGATGAATAAGGAGAGAAGAAATGAAGATATCCCAATCATCAGGCGTGCCGATATATCAGCAGATAGCCAACTCGTTTCGAAACGATATTCTGGCCGGCCGGCTTAAAGAAGGCGAGTATCTGCCGTCAATCAGGGAACTGGCGAAAGATCTTCGAATAAGTGTCATCACTACGATGAAGGCTTACGAGATCCTTTCCGAAGAAGGGTATATAACACCTGCTCAGGGAAAAGGATATTTCGTAAATTCACAAGACAGTGAACTGTTAAAGGAACAGCACTTAAGAAAGGTCGAAAGTTCACTTAACGACGCAATAGCAAATGCGGATATAGCGGGCATAACCGACAAAGAACTTGTGAGCATGTTAAACATGCTGTTATCAATGAGAGAAGATTAAGGAGTAAATAAATGATCTGCGAAAACATTATTGAAGCAAAAAACATTGAGAAGAATTTTAAGAACTTTTCCTTGAAGATCGAAGATCTTAAGATCCCCACGGGATTTGCGACCGCGCTCATCGGCGAGAACGGTGCCGGTAAAACGACATTGCTCAATATTCTTTCGGGGATAAGACTTGATTACAAAGGAAGCATCGAGTTTTTCGGAGAATACAACGACAAAGACAGGGAAAGGAATCCTGAAGTAAAAGAACGTATCGGATATACCGGAACCGAGAATTATTACCTTCCTCACTGGACGGTAGACCAGATAGACGAGCTTTCGAAACTCCTTTTCAAAAATTACGATCACGAGAAGTTCATGGCCAGATACGATGAACTTGCGATCTCTTCTTCGGGAAAGTATGACGGTAAAAAGAAAGTGAGCGAACTGTCCGACGGTACCAAGACAAAGCTTCAGCTTGCGCAGGTACTTGCAAGAGATACCGATCTTTTGCTGATGGACGAGCCGGCATCTCCGCTCGATCCTTTGATGAGAGACAAACTTTGTGAACTTATCAGAGAATACATCACTTCCAAGGAAGGAAGAACGGTCCTTTTTTCCACACACAACATTTCGGATATGGAAAACGTTACCGACTACGCGATCATCGTAGAGCACGGAAATGTCGTTGAATCGGGTTCTGTGGACGAACTTAAAGAGAAATATATCCTTGTGAAGGGTGAGCCCGAAGATGCCCAAAAAGCGAAGAGTGTTCTTTATACCATGACCGAGAGCAAATACGGTTTTGAAGGTATATGCCTTGCGGAAAATCTTGAAAAGCTTACCGGACTGGATATCACAACCGAGGCGCCGTCGCTTTTCCAGATAAGCGTTGCGGTTATGAAGAACAATACGAGAGTGAAATGAGAGGCGTAAAATGAATATATACAGTGTTTACAAAGCATATATTTCGCGAACAAACAAGATTGTTCTTAACACTATTACGATCGTGCTTGCCATTCTCTCTTTATTATTGTCAAAAGACGAGAGTCTGTTTATCTTTCCGATTGCGGTTGAGCCCATCGTTTATGTGTCTGTGGCGGGTGTGATGGATTTTTTCCAGTTCGGAGGAGTATTGAGCAAAAAGGGTAACATCCCCGAAAGCATACTATGTGCATTTAAAGGGAAAGAACTGCTTGTAAAGGCTGTGATCTCCGACAGGCTGGCACATCTTATAAGACTGTTTGTCATAGTGCTTCCCACGCTGATCTTGGCGGACAGTTTAACTCCGGGCAAGTTATTCGTGATCGTGGCGAGCTGGTTGGGTGCATTTCTCGCCGTAACGATCCTAAACCTCATTACCAGGGTATTGAGTCTGACATTTCAGATATCGATGCTCGTTGCATATCTGATGATGATACCGCTGTCGGTGATCGCAATCATTCCCTCGGTGGTATATACGTTTGGAACGGGAGATATGACGATCTTCTTTGCGGCAGTATCTGTGGTATATGCATTGCTTGGTATAGGTTTTTCTGTTCTGCAAGGGTATCTGGCAGGTTCGACATACAGGTATAAGTTTGCGGACATACACTAATTATTTATTATCTTACTAAAGATACGGAGGATATGATGATCAACGATCTTAAACTTGGTTTCAAGTTATTTAAATACGGTATTCAGAGCAAATCGCTCATAACACTGTTTTTTATCTTCACGGCGATAGGCATATTGATGGAGCTGATTGCCACATCAACCATGGACAACATGGGCGGACTTTATATGGTGCTTTGCCCGATTTATTTTGCACAGCTTCTTATCACGTCAACGGTTTCTTTGTACATAGCTTCCTCACCGTACAAGTTCAAACTCCAGACAATAATACCTGTGACATACAACTTTATCATCATGACGATAACGTTCGGACTCTTCATTATACTGAGATTATTAAGAATATATTTACTTTCTGACTACTCCGAAGAGTTGATAAAGAATGCTTTATGTGGCATTATATTTGTGGCGTTTTTCGTAATGGTGCTTCAGATATACAGTGTCATCGCTTACAGATCTTTCATAGCGTCATTGTTTGTTTTCTTCCCCGTATTTATTATCACCTTTGCGGGACAGGGATTCATCTCAAAGCATCTTGGCCGATTTGCGATCTTTGGAAAATTGTATAATTTAAGTGCCGTATCGGCTGTGAGCATTGCGATCGTTATGCTGGTTTTGGGCTACGTCGGTTCGTATTATCTTTCAATCGCTTTATACAGAAAAGATCTTGACCCCAGAACGTACAAGACGGCTCTGGCAAGAGTCGGAAGATAACGTTCTTTAAAGCTTTTGTACGGCATTTGACTTTGGAGATAAAATGAGCAGAAAAGACAAAGATAACGAAAGGACCGGGATCAGTTTTATCTCGGTTCTTTTAAGTTTACTGATACTGGTTTTGATAGTCGGATTCGTGATATTTAAGCATTATTACAACATGATGGAGACTCAAAAGCCGGTAAGGGACAAAGAAAACGTACTCGAAAACATACCGAAAGAGCTTCCTGATGTCGATGAATTATATTCCGACAATGAAGAGGACGACGTTTCTGTTAAAGAAGAGACACATGACGGTGTGAGTGCACCGGATTTTTCTTTTGACATGGACATGGACGGTATATACAACGTCATGATCGTCGGTGTGGATTCAAGAGAAGACGACTATTCGGGCCGTTCCGATGCAATGATACTTATCAGCGTGGACCGTAAGACCAATAAGACCGTAATGACCTCGTTTTTACGCGATATTTACGTATCCATCCCCGAAAACGGGCACAACAGACTCAATGCCGCTTATGCGTTCGGCGGGAGCCAACTGTTAAAAGACACTATATACGAGAATTTCGGTATCCCGATAGACAATACGATAACCATCAATTTCTTTGTGATAAAAGATTTTGTGAATGCGATCGGCGGGCTCGATGTTGAACTTTCAGCTGAGGAGATCGTTCATATGAATTCGTATGTGACAACGCAGAGTGAAGATTTCGGCGAAGGAGCAACAAACGACAGACTGCCCGAAGAAGACGGTGTTTATCACTTAAACGGCAATCAGGCACTGGCATACGCAAGAGTCAGATATGTCGGAACGGATTTCGGACGTACCGCAAGGCAGAGAAGCATTCTTGCCATGTCAATGGATAAAGTGAAGGATATGAGCATTTCGGAACTTAATGACCTTGCGGAAACTGTCCTTCCAAAACTTCGGACCGATATGAGTGAAACAGACTGCCTGAATTTCATCTTTTCACTGTTTTTATCAAGGGGATACGATTTTGATTCGATGGCTGTTCCCGGCGAAGGATTGTTCTCATTTGAGACGATCGACGGCATGAGCGTCATAAACGTTGATTTTGAACAAAATACCGCGGGGTGGTACAATCTACTTACGAAATAACTTTTCTTTGTGCATGAGGGCAGACATATGAGTGAAGAGATAAAGCAAAAAGGCAAAAAGAAAAAGGGTTTCTTTGTATTCCTTGCGATAATAGCCGCACTTTTTGTGATCATGACGATCGCGAACATGGTAAGCGCCGTAATGTTAAGAAGCTATATCCGGTCTTTTGACGCCGTGGAATACGATGATTCAAGACTTGTACCGGAGTTTGAAGACGGACATTACACTTTTACCACCGACGGCGATCTTAAGATAATGCACTTAACCGACATTCACATCGGCGGAGGCATAAGATCTTACAAAAACGATAAGAAGACCGTTTACGAAGTGATCACTATGTTACGTGCCGAAAAGCCCGACCTTGTGGTGCTTGGAGGTGACAATACTTATTGTCTTCCTCAGATAGGCTTTAACGGCGGTGCGACCGTGAACAACCGATCTGCTGCAAGAAGCGTCATCGAGATCTTCGAGCACGAGAAAGTGTATTTTACGACCGTATTCGGCAATCACGACACCGAAGCGTTCGACCTGGCCGATCGTCAGGAGATCGCTGATCTTTATATGAACGATAAGTTTAAATATTGTATATTCAATGAGGAGTTTACGGACCTCGATGCCGATACCGTTCCGAGTGTTTCGAACCAGTGCATAGTGCTTAAGAATACTTCGGGAAAGATCACGAAGCTGATAATGCTCATCGATACGAACGCTTATATCGATACGAAGTTTTTGAGTACGGTATTTGCAAGATACGACACACTTCACGATTCCGAGATAAAGTGGGCTGCCGATACGGTAAAGGATATGTCAAAGAAAGCGGGTCTGTCGAAAGATGAGTATCTTAAATGCGTTTTCTTTATGCATATTCCGATAGGTGAATACAGAGCGGCGCTTGACGATCTTATCACGGAAGAACGCGATGCAAAGGGAAACATCAAAGGGTTTACCTCAAAAACGCCGACCGATACGGTATTTGTTGACGGAGTGTGGGGCGAAGAAAAGGTCTGCTACGGAGGCCTTAACAATTCCGGCGACCCGAAGGATCAGGATGATTTCTTTGAAGTAATGTGTGAGGATATGGGATGTGTGGATGCAATCTTCTGCGGACACGATCATACCAACAACGCTACGGTCATTTATAAAGGCGTAATGCTTTCATATTCATATTCTCTTGATAATGAAGCTTACGGGAACGAGATAATGTACAGCGGACTTCAAAGAGGTGCGCAGGTGATCGAGATCGCTTCTGACGGAAGTTTCAGAAGACAGAATAAAAATGCATATATCGATTACGGGTGCGACCCCAATAAATTTGTGGAAGTGTACCTTGATAAACCGCTTTACGAAGAGTGGTACAGAACTTACGAAAAATAGTCTGAAAGGGTTTTTGATTTGAAACATTTGATATTTGATATAGACGGAACGCTTTGGAATACGACGGGCGTTGTGGCACGCGCGTGGACAGAGGCGGTAAAGGAGTCGGGGATAGAAGAACTTAAAGATCTTCTGATAACCGACAAGATGCTTCAAAAAGAATTCGGAAAGCCTATGGACGAGATAGCCGACGATCTTTTCGGAGACATCGATCCCGTTAAAAAGGCCGATCTTTTAAAGCGCTGCTGCGAACTTGAACATAAGGCGATCGAAGACAATAAAGACGACCTTACCTATAAGGGCGTTCGCGAGACGTTAAGAGAACTCGCAAAAGACAACAAGCTCTATATCGTCAGCAATTGTCAGGACGGGTATATCGAACTTGTGATAAGGAAAAACAACATCGCGGATATCATTACCGATTATGAATGTTTCGGTCATACGGGGCTTTTAAAAGCGGATAACATAAAACTTGTTATTGAAAGAAACGGAATAGATAAAGCATATTACATCGGGGATACTCTCGGAGACCGGAATTCCGCGAAGGAAGCGGGCTGTGAGTTCGTGTTTGCGAATTACGGCTTCGGAGAAGTCAAAGATGCGGATTACATAATTTATTCCTTTACGGATATGCTGTCTCTGTGATATAATAACGTTGTGCCGTGGTAAAGTACTAAACTGCGCACACGATCCGCAGACAGACAGGGGAGTGGCTGTGGAAATCCAGCGAAGGGTTACGGGCAAATGACACAAAATTTGAACAGGTACTGGGATCTTATGAACAATGAGATCCGACGGGTGAACGAAGACGACGCAGGGCGCGATATCGTCGTCACGACTTCATTTCGCAGCATTCAGAACAAGCTGTACTTTCGATCGGTTGCCTGGAGACAGGACATTGAGAATCTTAAAGGTGCACTTGTGAACTATGTTGAAGAGGTAGATGAAAATACCGCAACGGATGAAGATATAGAGGTTTTGAGAGACGATTACGTTTCCGATTTTGACTTCTCAACGCTTCGGAAAGCAGGAATGAAGCTTTATCGCATAGCCTGCAATAAAAATTCGGTAAAAGTGCTTTTCATGGCAAAGAACATGGAAATACTCATTAACGATTGATATGACCGCATCGGGTGACCGGTGCGGTTTTATAATATTTTAATAATATGATTATTGACATTATAAGGCTTAGAGACTATTGTATCTGTTGAGGGTTAGCACTCGAACTATATGAGTGCTAACAGATTAGAAGGAGGCATTAAAATGAAGTTAGTTCCCTTAGGCGACAGAGTCGTTTTAAAGCAGTTAGTGGCAGAAGAGACCACAAAGTCCGGTATAGTATTGCCCGGTCAGAATAAAGAAAAACCCCAGCAGGCCGAAGTTATCGCAGTAGGCCCCGGCACGGATGAAGTCAAGATGGAGGTCAAGAAGGGAGATCAGGTTATCTACTCCAAGTATTCGGGCACCGAAGTTAAGATAGACGAAGAAGAATTTATCATCTGCAAGCAGAGCGACATTCTTGCAGTTATTAAGTAGGAGGAAGTTTTATCATGGCAAAAGAGATCAAATACGGTGCTGAGGCACGTACCGCTTTAGAGGCGGGTGTTAATAAACTTGCTGACACGGTCAGAGTTACGCTCGGACCCAAAGGAAGAAACGTAGTACTCGACAAGAGCTACGGCGCTCCCCTTATCACCAATGACGGTGTTACGATCGCAAAAGAGATCGAACTTGAAGATCCTTTCGAGAACATGGGTGCACAGCTTGTTAAGGAAGTAGCCACCAAGACAAACGATGTTGCCGGTGACGGTACCACAACAGCTACCGTTCTTGCACAGGCAATGATCAATGAAGGTATGAAGAACCTTGCGGCAGGCGCCAATCCCATCGTTTTAAGAAAAGGTATGAAGAAAGCTACCGATGAAGCTGTAGAAGCTATCAAGGGTATGTCACAGAAGATCAAAGGAAGCGAGCACATCGCCAGAGTAGCAGCTATTTCTGCAGGAGACGACAAGGTCGGCGAGATGGTTGCAAAGGCTATGGAGACGGTTTCCGGAGACGGCGTTATCACTATCGAAGAGTCGAAGACCATGGAAACGGAACTTGAACTTGTAAAAGGTATGCAGTTCGACCGTGGTTACATTTCAGCATATATGGCAACGGATATGGATAAGATGGAAGCGGTTCTTGACGATCCTTACATCCTTATCACAGACAAGAAGATCTCTAACATTCAGGAGATCCTTCCCATACTTGAGCAGATCGTTCAGTCCGGTTCCAAGCTTCTTATCGTAGCTGAAGATGTTGAAGGCGAAGCACTTACAACACTTATCGTTAACAAGCTTCGCGGTACGTTCAACGTAGTAGCCGTTAAGGCACCCGGATACGGCGACAGAAGAAAGGCCATGCTTGAGGATATCGCAATCCTTACCGGCGGTCAGGTTATCAGCTCTGAACTCGGTCTTGAACTTAAAGAGGCAACTCTTGATATGCTCGGCCGTGCAAAATCCGTTAAAGTGCAGAAAGAAAACACTGTCATCGTTGACGGTCTTGGCGACAAAGCTGCAGTTTCGGCACGTATCGCTCAGATCAAGGGACAGATTGAGACAACAACTTCTGAATTTGATAAAGAGAAGCTTCAGGAAAGACTTGCAAAGCTTTCGGGCGGCGTAGCAGTTATCAGAGTCGGTGCAGCTACCGAGACCGAAATGAAGGAAGCAAAACTTCGTATGGAAGATGCTTTGGCAGCTACCCGTGCAGCAGTTGAAGAAGGTATCATCTGCGGTGGTGGTGCAGCTTACATCCACGCATCCAAGAAGGTTAAGAAGCTTGCCGATTCTCTTTCGGGAGATGAAAAGACAGGTGCTTACATCGTACTCAAGGCTATGGAAGCTCCTTTGTATCACATCGTTGCAAATGCAGGTCTTGAAGGCTCGGTTGTTATCAACAAGGTTAAAGAGTCCAAGGTCGGTACCGGATTCGATGCATACAAGGAAGAGTATGTTGATATGGTTGCCGCAGGCATCCTCGATCCCGCAAAGGTAACCCGTTCCGCACTTCAGAATGCTACCAGCGTAGCTTCAACATTCCTTACAACAGAGTCTGCTGTAGCAAACATCAAAGAAGAAACACCCGCCATGCCTGCCGGAGCCGGCATGGGTGGGATGTACTAAACTAAACCATTATTCGCAGTAGGACGAACATAATTGAAAGGCCTCATCGTGTTTACACGAATGAGGCCTTTTATATTGTGTTCGGACGTCATTGCGAAGCAATGGTCAAAACCGTATAAGTATTTTCTGCTGCGAAGCAGCAGGAGAGCGCGCGAAGCGAGCGCAAAATACGCATACGATTTTGACGACTGCGAATATATCATTTTATCCCTACCTTTTTTTAATAACATGATGTATTATTTTAAAAGAATTTACCAAGTGAGAAAAACATATGTCTTATATCATTTTTGATTCTACAAAAGTAAAGGTATATGAAGCATTAAAAGGAGTAGCTGCAGATTGCGGCAAAGGTGAAGAGTTTGCGGAAAAACTCTGGGAAGGCGTAATTAAATATCCTGCGCTTTACGACGAGTTGATCTATTATTTTCAAAACGGAATGATAAAGGACGCAGTATATTTCAACGGATATTCTCTTACGGATCTGTACGTTCATCGGATCGACAGATACAATATTGCCAACGATACCGGCAAAAACACAGCCGCATGCAATAAAGATGCAATGATACTTGAAACCATTATGGATATGGCTTCGCTCATGGACGATCCCGAAAGCATTATCAAAAAGCTTAATGACGGAAAAGGGTTGGACAGAATGTAAAACGAATGATAAAAACGGTGAGTTCACACAGAACACACCGTTTTTTTCTCGTCCATAGATTCCTCCGGTAACTTTATATGCCTTTGTGCAGTGTAACATATATAGCAAAAAAAGTCTGTTTTTTAAGGTTTCGTCAAAATCGTTTCATTAAAGAACTATTATTTTTCCATTTGCAAATAGTGTGGCTTATTGTATAATTCAATATGTACGATGCGTAGCGTGTTGTACGGGAGTTGGGAGAAGAATGCAATAAGTAACAGTATTACTGTTTCTATAACAAAACAAGCGTAAAAATAGGGGTTTTTCGCTTCTGGTCTTTTTTCTATATTTCTTATATGTCTTTTTCCAATGATCCAATAAGATTTCTTTTTCCAATCATCAAACGGAGGAGTCTGTAAAAATGGGCTTTTTAGAGCAACAGGTCAAAAGAAAAAGCGAAGTAGAGCAATATCTTAACGAAACAGCATATCTTGAAAAAGAAGCCACAGTTAAGACGCAAAGCGGGGCATCCGAATCGGCACCTGCCGTGGGTGAAACGTTTAAAG